>ERZ795060.1929-NODE-1929-length-22482-cov-146.048780_pt1 | contig 22482 bp, 18 predicted proteins | sample MGYA00375144_ERZ795060 | MGnify/ENA primary metagenome ERZ795060 (study PRJEB30189, sample SAMN05720157) | activated sludge metagenome | isolation source: anaerobic digester from wastewater treatment plant | place: Japan | collected 2015-05-15 ...
AAAAATGGGGTCTGTCCCTATTTTTCCCTATTTTTCCCAAACTTAAAAATGGCTAATTTTTGTCTTGACAATTGGGGAAGGTTCAACGAAAAAGAAAAGGAAATAATGACGGTCAAGCAAGTGGCCGAATATCTCCAAATGGATGAACATACTATCTATAAACTTGCCCGTTCTGGTCAAATCCCTGCAATCAAAATCGCCGGTCAGTGGAGATTCAAAAAAGTGGATAAGTGATGAATCGTTAGAAAGGGTAACAGAGGGTATAAAGTCTTCGCAAAAGAAAAAAGGCAAATAAAAATAATCTATGGTGAAAGAAAACAAACACCTGAAAGCAATTAATAATTGGCCTGAAGATGTGCAGTTACCCTTAGATTTAACGTTTATAGTAAATGAACCCAATAAAACACTTAAAAATAGATTTGAGCAGCTAATAAATGATTGCAGGTTTTTTGATTGTCTTGTTGCCTACTTTTTTGTAAGCGGGTTTCATGCACTATATAAATCATTAGAAAAAACAGAAAGGATAAGAATACTTATAGGAATTGGCACAACTAAAGAAACTTATGAGTTAATAGAAACAAAAAAGGATTATCTGCTATCCCATTCAGAAACGAAACAACAGATTGAAAATATTGTAGAAACTGACATGGCTGATTCAGAAGATAACAAAAATATTGAAGAAGGGGTTCAAAAATTTATCGAATGGATAAAGGATAAAAAGCTCCAAATAAGGGCTTATCCATCTAAGAATCTCCATGCAAAGTTATATATTATGACCTTTAAGAAAGGCGACAGGGATATAGGTAGGGTTATTACAGGTTCAAGCAATTTTACACAGGCAGGTCTTGTGGACAACCTTGAATTTAATGTGGAATTAAAGAACGCTTCAGATTATGAATTTGCAAAACAAAGATTTCAACAATTATGGGAAGATGCCGTTGATGTAACTGAAAAATATGTCCTGACCCTTCAGGAAAAAACCTGGCTAAATCAAAACATCACTCCATACGAACTTTATTTGAAATTCTTATACGAATATTTTAAAGATGAATTATCAAGGGTTGAGCAGATTTTTGCAAAATATTTACCAGAAAATTTTAAAAAGTTTGAATACCAGGAGCAGGCAGTTTTAAATGCCAAGAAAATTATAGAAGAATATGGCGGTGTATTTGTTTCCGATGTGGTAGGACTTGGAAAAACCTATGTTGCAGCTATGCTTGCTGGCCAGGTTGACGGAAGAACAATGATTATAGCGCCACCTGCCTTGCTGAATAGAAATAACCCTGGTTCATGGCCAAATGTTTTTGCAGATTTTCATATACCCGCTGAATTTATCTCAATTGGCAAACTTGACGAGGCAAAAGATTTATTAGAACACAGAGAATACAAAAACATAATAATAGATGAAGCGCACCGCTTTAGAAGCGAAATAACAATTAGTTATGAAGATATTGCAGAAATTTGTAGGGGAAAAAGGGTGATCCTGGTTTCTGCTACCCCTTATAACAACTCACCAAAAGATATCCTCGCACAGATTAAACTATTTCAGAATACAAAAAAAAGCACTGTTCCGGGGGTTTCTGACCTTGAAGAATTTTTCGGAAGTCTTGAAAGCAAATTGAAAAATGTCAATCGTCAGAAAAACTATAATCAATTCCTTGAGATAACAAGAAGTAATGCAAAGGAAATCCGGAATAAAATTCTAAAATATTTAATGGTTAGAAGAACAAGGACTGAAATTGAAAAATATTTTGCAGAGGATTTGAAAAGAAATAATGTTAAATTTCCAGAAGTAGAGGATCCAATACCTCTTTATTATCAGCTAAATGATGATGAAGATAAAATCTTTATGGAAACCGTTAAATTCATAACCCAGGATTTTAGATATGCCCGTTATATGCCATTACTCTATTTAAGTAAGCCCATTTCTCAACTGGAACAGCAATCGCAAAAGAATATGGGCGGATTTATGAAAGTCCTTCTTGTAAAACGACTGGAAAGCAGCTTCTATGCATTTAGAAAAAGTATTGATAGATTCATATACTCCTATGAGATGTTTATCAAGGAATATGAGAAAGGAAATGTGTATATTAGCAAAGGATATATAAACAAAATTTTTGAACTATTGGAACAAGGAGATGATGACGCAGTCCAGAGACTTATTGATGAAGGAAAAGCAGAAAAATATGCAAGTGTAGAATTCAGGCCTGATTTTCTGAAAGACCTCAAAAATGACCTTGATATTTTAAAAAGAATAAAATCAATGTGGCAATCAATAAAAAGAGACCCAAAACTTGAAACTTTATTGTTTAACCTGAAAAACCATAACATCCTAAAAAATAAAAAATTAATCATATTTACCGAGTCAAAAGAAACTGCTGAGTATTTAACAAAAAATGTAAATGTTACATTCGGTGCTGATATTGCATTGCTATTTCATGGTGAGTCCTCAGAATTTATCAGGGATAAAGTAATAGAAAATTTTGATGCAAAGGCAAAAAACAAGAAAGATGATTATCAAATACTTATCTCAACAGAAGTGCTTTCAGAAGGTGTAAATCTTCATCGTTCAAATATTGTTATCAATTATGATATTCCCTGGAACCCAACAAGATTAATGCAAAGGGTTGGAAGGGTAAATCGTATAGACACACAATTTGATAAAATCTTTACTTTCAACTTTTTCCCTACTAAACAGGCAGATTCTGAAATCGAACTTACAAACATAGCTCGTTCAAAAATAGAGGCATTTTTAACATTACTTGGTGGTGATTCTTCAATCCTTACAGAAGGAGAACCTATTTCGTCCCATGAACTATTTGATAAGCTACTTTCAAAGAAAACCGTCTCTGATGAAGAAGAGGAAAGCGAACTTAAATATTTAAGAATTATTGAGGATATTCGTGATAAAGATCCTGAACTCTTTGAAAAGATAAAGCGACTTCCGAAGAAGGCTCGTTCGGCAAAGGTATCTTCTGATAATCTAAGAGATTTTGCCTCTACCAACTCATTGCTCACATTTTTCAGAAAAGGAAAACTTATGAAGTTCTTCTTATCAAATAAAGAACATACTGTAGAACTTGATTTTTTAACCTCTGCAAAAATTCTTGAAAGTGCAGAAGATGAAAAAAGAGTAAAACTACCTCTTGAAAATTACTATGTATTTCTTGATAAGAACAAGAGTGCTTTTTTCAATGCAACTATTGAGGAAATAATTGAAACGCGAAGGCGTGGCGGTAGAAGCACTTTTGATGAGCTTTTAAAAATCCTGAAAGCCGCTCAAAAGAATAGCAAACAATTAACCGAAGACCAAGAAGAATATCTTAAAAAAGTGATAAACCGGATAGAGGAAGGAGCTTTACCTAAACAAACGGTAAAGAAGGCCCTTAATGCATTAAATAAACTTGGAAAAGACATACAAAATCCATTAAAAGTTATAGGAACACTACAAAGAGAGATTTCACCAACCTTTCTTAAAAGCCACTACGCAGAACCCTCTGCTATAACAGAAGGAAAAAGGGAAGTTATTTTATCACTTTATTTGGAGGGTAATGAATATGACAAAAATTGATGAGATAAAAGAAAAATTAAGAGAACTGAAACCTCTGCTTCAAGAAAAATACAAAGTTAGCGAGATAGGAATATTCGGTTCTTATGTAAGAGGGGAGCAGAAAAAGAGAAGTGATCTTGATGTCCTTGTTGATTTTTATGAAGTACCTGATCTGTGGTCATACATTGAACTTCAAGATTTTTTGTTAAAAAAATTAAAAGTTAAAGTTGATCTTGTTATGAAATCTGCGCTTAAGCCGTATATAGGGAAGATTATCTTGCAAGAGGTTGTTTATATATGAGAGAAATAAGAGACTATTTGATAGACATAAAAACAGAATGTGAGTACTTGATAAGCAAAAGTGAGAATTTAAATTATGAGAATTTTATCACAAATGAAGAACTGAAAAGGGCATTTGTAAGAAGCCTTGAAATAATTGGAGAAGCCAGTAAGCATATTCCTAAAGAGTTAAAAAGAAAATATTCTCAAATTAGATGGAAAAGCGTTATAGGGATGAGAAACCTTTTGATTCATGAATATTTTGGAGTTGATTATAGGGTTTTGTGGAAAGCCATTAAAGAAAGAATACCAGAATTATATGAAGTCATCAAAAATATGATTAAAGAAGCAAACAAAAATGAATAGAGAACAAGCCAAAAGGTTAATAATTGAAGTTTTTGAAAACCCTTTTGATAAGAAAAATTTCATTCATTTTCTAAGAAACCTTCTTAAATCACTCGAAGAAAAACCCTTTGTTTACCAGGGCAATTACATTCCTGATGCATTTGAACAATACATAAGTTCATTAGAAAGGATTGGAAAATACACTTATAACGATAAAGAAATTGATTTACTGATTGTCTCTCTAAAAAGAGAGATTTCACTTGAACGCGCAAGGACAATGCAAAGAAATTTCATTGCCTGGTACTTAAAAGGAAGTAGGGGTGGAAAACTAAAAGATGCTGCTCTTGTTGCTTTTGTGTCACCTGATTTAGATGACTGGCGATTTTCTCTTGTTAAAATGGATTACCGTTTTGAAGAGACACCTACTGGAAGAATTAAAGTCAAAGAAGAATTCACACCAGCAAGAAGATGGTCATTTTTAGTTGGCAGAAATGAAAAAAGCCATACTGCCCAGAGTAGATTTCTACCCATTCTTGAAGATGATGAGTGGAAACCAACCCTTGAGGATTTAGAAAAAGCGTTTGATGTTGAGGTTGTAACCAAAGAATTCTTTGAAAAATATAGAGACTTATTCATAAGAACAAAAATTGAACTTGATAAAATCATTAAAAATAATCCTCAGATGGTAAAAGAATTTCAAGATAAAAACATAAACACTGTTAATTTTGCCAAAAAACTTCTTGGTCAGATTGTATTTCTTTATTTCTTACAGAAAAAAGGCTGGTTCGGTGTTGAAAGAAGGAAATCCTGGGGAACAGGTCCAAAAGACTTTATAAGAAGATTGTTTAATAAAGAATTCGGAAATTACAAGAACTTTTATAACGACATTCTTAAACCCCTATTTTATGAAGCATTAAGAACCGATAGAAGCACTGATGACCATTATTACAGCAGGTTTAATTGTAAAATTCCATTTTTAAATGGAGGCCTTTTTGACCCGATAAATAACTTTGACTGGGTAAATGTTGATATTCTTTTGCCAAATGAACTCTTCTCAAATAAAAACAGAACAAAAGAAGGGGATATTGGTGATGGAATTCTTGATGTTTTTGATAGATACAACTTTACTGTAAATGAAGAAGAACCACTTGAAAAAGAAGTTGCTCTTGACCCAGAACTTCTTGGAAAAATTTACGAAAAACTAAATGCCATAAGACCTGATAATTTTGATGAGTATGTTAAAGTTTTAAAATCTGGTAAAAGAGGAGAAGAAACAAAATTTAACAAAGAATACGGAGTTTATTACACACCAAGAGAAATTGTTCATTATATGTGCCAGGAAAGTTTAATAAATTATCTTGAAACACAGCTTCAAGGAAAGGTCAAAATAGAAGATATTGAAGAATTTGTGAAATATGCTGATTTAATTTTAGAGAATGAAAGAGCCGTTATAAATAAAGGAAAAGAAAGAAAGACATATAGGCATAAAATGCCAGAAAGTATAATTCAAGATGCTGAATTCATTGATAAACATCTTGCTGATATAAAGGTTTGCGACCCTGCTGTTGGTTCTGGTGCTTTTCCAATCGGGATGATGCATGAGATTGTGAAATTAAGGCAGTTGCTTTTTGTTTATCTTAACAAACCTATCAATACTTATCACCTCAAGCGCCACTGCATTGAAGATTCTCTTTACGGAGTTGATATTGACCCGGGCGCAGTTGAAATCTGCAAATTAAGATTTTGGCTTTCAATGATTGTAGATGAAGAAGTTTTCCATAATATAAAACCACTTCCAAACCTTGATTATAAGGTTATTTGCGGGGATTCGCTTTTAGGATTCCCAGAAAACTGGGGTTCATCTATTGAAAAGGAAATTGAGGATTTAATGGATAGATATTTTGCTGAAACTCATCCTAAGACGAAATTAGAATTAAAGCAACAAATAGATGAAAAAATAAAATGGCGTCTGGAAAAATCAGAGCAAAATTTCGGTTACAGGGTTAATTTTGATTTTAAATTATTCTTTCCGAAGGTATTTAGAGAAAAAGGTGGCTTTGATATAGTGGTTGCAAATCCACCGTATGTTTCTACAAAGGGAGTTGATGAGAAATTAAAACCTATATTAAAAAAATATTATGGTTTTGCAGATGATCTTTATAATCATTTCTTTTTCAAAGGATTAGAGATATTAAAAAACAATGGTATACTTTCTTATATTAGTTCAAAAACTTATTGGACAATTCAAACTAAGAAAAATCTTCGTGAGTTATTGCTAAAAAATACTATACTTACACTCTTTGATACCGCTAATCCCTTTGAAAGTGCTATGGTAGATACCAGTGTAATTATTGTAAAAAAATCACCACCAGATGCAACACATCAGCTAATCTTTTTAGATGGTAAAAAAAGCATTACACAACCGGATAAATACACTATACAGCAAGATAATTATAACAACGCTCCCAATAAAGTTATTTTTATACCAACAGATTTTAATAAAAAAATTTACCAAAAATTTGGGAAAAGGGTCAATGAATTACTCAACCAATGGTGGGAAAAAATAAGTACCAGTAAAAATATTGAAAAAAATAAAAATGAACTTGAAAAGTATCATAATTCTCTAAAACCAGGCGATATTACATTGCTTGGACTAATTACAGAAGGTGGACAAGGACTGGCAACAGGCAACAATGGAAAGTATATTGGTGTATTAGAAGGGACAAAATGGGCTGAGAAAGTTTATAAAGAGCGTCCAGAGAAACTCTTGCTGGTAGAGAAGTTTTGTAAGAAAAATGTTATAAGAAACAAAAAAGATGCAGAAGTATTTTTGAATAAACTTGATGAAAGGGAGATTAGAAAACTTTTTGATGATTTGAAAGAAAAATATGGTAGAGATATCTTTGGTCAGGGATGGCTTTACCGCATTGTAAGTAAAGAAGAAATAGCCGATGTAGATGCTCTTACAGAAGATGAGAAACTAAATGGCATAAAAGGTACAAAAACTTTTGTTCCCTACGACAAAGGTGATAAAGAAGGCAATCGCTGGTATGCCCCAACCCCTTACTATATTGACTGGAGCAGAGAGAATGTGAAAATATTGCAAACTGACCCAAAAGCCCGCTGGCAAGGTTATCAATTCTACTTCAGAGAAGGTTTTTGCTGGAGTGATATTCATACAATCTTATTGAAATGCAGAAAGAAAACGAATGGTATTCATGATGTAAAAAGTATGAGTCTTTTTACTTTACTCAATTATATCCCTGATTTGTATTTTGTATGTTTAATAAACTCTACGTTTATAAGCGAATATGATTTTAATTTTGTAAATAATACACAAACATTTCAAATCAATGATGCCCGTCAATTGCCGATTATTATTCCCACATCAGAGCAATTAAAGGTATTTGAGGATATATTTAACCGTGCAGTTTCTGTGCAAAAGGAAAAATTTGCAGGCAAATTAACAGAAAAAGAGGCAGAACAAAAATTAGACCATATACAGAAAGAATTAGATGAATTGGTATTAGAACTATACGGACTAAAAGAATGGGTGAAGATAAATTTTTAAACGAAACAAACCCTCAAAAACAAGCCCAAGCCAAATCCATTGCCAGACAGAAAAGCCCTTGATGATATCGTCTTTGATGCTCTTGGCTTAACTGAGGAAGAGCGCAAAGAAGTCTACTGGGCAGTTGCCGAACTTGTCAAAACAAGATTAGAAAAAGCAAGGAGCGTGTGAACAGATGAAATTTGACCCTGACCACCACCATCGGCGTTCTATTCGATTAAATGAATATGATTATTCCCAACCTGGGGCATATTTTGTCACGATTTGCACAAGAAACCGCAAATGTTCGTTTGGAAATCTTGTTGATGGAAAAATGATATTAAATGATGCTGGAAAATGATTGAAAAATGGTATTTTGAAATAATAAATAAATTTCCAGATATACAATGTGACCAATACATCATAATGCCAAATCACATTCATTTCATCATAATCAATGTAGGGGCATACCTATATTTCTGCCCCAATGATATGAGCGAACACGCAGGTTCACCTCTACGGGATATTATACAATGGTTTAAAACAATGACAACAAATGAATATATTCGTAATGTAAAAAACAATGAATGGAAACCATTTAATGGCAAATTGTGGTATCGTAATTATTACGAGCACACTATCCGTAATGAACAGGAATTAAACAAAATTCATGGTTATATAATCAATAACCCATTGAAATGGGAATCAGACAAATATTATCTATAAAAAATGACAATAGATTTAAACACTCTCGGTGAAAAATGGCTTGAACTCAAAAAACAAAGAATGCAAAATCTCTTAAAAATTGCCTTTCCAGATGAAGCACTATACAGAGAAATCATGCTTTCCCTTGGCTACCCAAACAATAAAGTAAATTTTTTAGAACTTGCCCTTATCACTCCTTATGCAGAAATAAGAAAGCTAAAAGAAAAACATATTATAGAAAAAGCACTTTTATATAGAGCTGGCTTTACAGATGATAAAAATGGATTGCCCCAAGATTTTGACTTCTCTCTTAAATTAGATAAATCTGTTTGGAACTATAAAGGAATAAGACCTGCAAATTTCCCAGAAAAAAGGATTAAAGGGATATCTATTCTTCTATCAGAGACGATTGAAAAAGGGATTGTTAATTTCTTTATAGACCGTATTAAAGCTGAATTGAATAATAAAGATCCGAAAGATGCAGTAAAGAAAATAATGAATTTTGAAGGAGTTGGTGTACAGAGAAAAACAGAGATGTTTTTTAACATAATAATGCCATTTCTAATGGTCTATTCAGATTATGATAAAATTAAAAATTTTTTAAATTTCCTTTTTGAAAAGCATCCGCCGTTAAGCGAAAACAGATTTATCAAATCCTTTAAAATCAACTTTCCAGATATTAAAATAGAAAATGTAAAAACATATATGGGTGCATTGTTTTTCACAAAAAAGTAAAAGCCCTTGAAAGCCAGATTAACCAGCTTGTTTATGAGCTTCATAATTTGAGTGAGAAATCATAGAGGGAAGCAAAATTGTTTGAGCAAAAGGAAGTAAACTTTGCACTCCTCTTCTGAGAAAAACCTGTGTTTATATTTCTGCCATGAATTTAAAGAACACTAAGTTTTTCTGGTATAATAAAACCTTATGGATAGAGTAATCAAAAAAGCAAAAGCACTTAAAGGAGAAATAACTCCACCTGTTGATAAATCCATATCTCATAGAGCTCTTATGTTTGCTTCTCTTGCAAATGAACAGTCAAGGATAAAAAACTTTTTATGGGCAAAAGATCCTCTAAGCAGTCTCACTGCGATGAAAGCACTCGGAGTGGAAATTCATATAACAGAAGAAAAGGAGATCATAGTTGATGGAATGGGTTTACATTCATTTAAAGAGCCTGACAATGTCATTGACTGTGGAAATTCAGGAACAACAATAAGACTGCTTAGCGGAATACTTGCAGGACAGCCATTTTTAAGCATTCTTACAGGTGATGACTCCCTGAGACAAAGACCAATGAGACGAATTATTGAGCCTTTGAGTCTTATGGAAGCAAACATTATGGGAAGAAGAGAAAACACACTTCCACCTCTTGTGATAAAAGGAGATTCTCTGAAAGGAATAAACTATAGTATGCCCATTGCTTCTGCTCAGGTCAAAAGCGCTATTTTGCTTGCAGCTCTTTATGCAGAAGGGGAGAGTTCTGTCACAGAGCCTCATAAAAGCAGAGATCACACTGAGAAAATGCTTGAAAAAATGGGGTCTGTCCCTATTTTTAACCAAAATGGGGTCTGTCCCTTTTTTTAAAGGAAAAGCCCTTACTAAGGGCTTTTCGGACTGTATGTGATTGGATTGGATGGTCAAATGGTGGAGATGAGGGGAATCGAACCCCTGGCCTTCGCATTGCGAACGCGACGCTCTCCCTGCTGAGCTACATCCCCAGGGTTTGTTTCCATATAGAAAAATATGCTTATCTCTGTCAAGGTATTTCCGCCTTGACTTTGCCCTTTCATTTCCTATATCTTCTCCTCAGTCCTAATTTAGCTCTCAGGGGGTAACTTTTCATGGCCAAGATAGACGCGTTTTTTCATTTGATGCATGAGGAGGGGGCATCGGACCTTCACCTGGTTTCCGGTCAGCAGCCGGCCATAAGAATTAGGGGAGAAATCGTACGCATAAAATATGATGTCCTGGATAACGACACGCTTAAGGCCATGCTTTACGAGATTGCGCCGGAGCACAAGGTAAAACAGTTCGAAGAGACGGGGGATGTGGACTTTGCCTATGAAATTCCGGGGCTTGCGAGGTACCGTGCGAACTTTTTCATGCAGAAGTGGGGGTGCGCGGCCGTTTTTCGTGAGATTCCCAGCAAGATTTTAACGGTGGAAGAGTTGGGGCTGCCTTCCGTCATTGCCCGCCTGGCCTATCTACCTCGCGGCTTGGTGCTCGTTACGGGTCCTACGGGCAGTGGTAAGTCTACCACCCTGGCGGCCATCATCGACGAGGCAAACCGCAATCGGAAGGATCACATTATCACCATTGAGGATCCCATCGAATTCGTTCATCAGAGTGCAAGCTGTATTGTGAACCACAGGGAAGTGGGCGTTCATACAAAGAGTTTCTCCGCCGCCCTGAGAGGCGCCCTTCGTGAGGACCCGGACATCATTCTCGTAGGGGAAATGAGGGATCTGGAGACGATTAGACTTGCCGTGGAGGCGGCGTCAACGGGTCATCTGGTTTTCGGCACCCTCCATACGACCAGTGCGGCTAAGACGGTGGATAGAATTATAGAGGTGTTCCCGGCGGATGAGCAGCAACAGATACGTTCCACGCTGGCCGATGGTATTCGAGCAGTGGTCTCGCAGGTCCTCTTCAAGAGGGTTGACAAAAAGGGCCGGTGCGCCGCCCTGGAAATACTCATCGCCACCCCTGCCGTGAGGAATTTGATTCGCGAGGCAAAGACCTTCCAAATCCCTTCCATGATCCAGACGGGCAAAAAGTACGGCATGCAGCTTCTCGACGATGCCATCATGGACCTTCTGAACCGGGGATGGATCAGTGCCGATGAGGCCTATGCCAAGGCCAACGACAAGGCACGGTTCCGTCAGTACCTAAAAACGCCACCAACCGATTTCACGGAGGCCTGATATGCGTAAGCAGGAGATCGATTATATTTTGGGGAAGATGCTCGATTCTCACCCCAACGTCTCCGACCTGAACATTACGGTCGGTCGGCCGTTTCAGGTCGAATCTTCGGGGCAGCTCGTATCCGTTCCCATAGACCCGTCTTTCGAGAGTCTAACGCCCTTTCAAACGGAGATCTTTGCCCTAAACCTCATAAATCGCGACCGGAGGCTAACGGATATCCTGCTTCGGGAAGGCTCCTGTGACCTTTCCTATGAGCTTCCGGGGAAAGCCCGTTTCCGGGTCAACATCTTCTCCCAGCGGGGAAACTACTCCATTGTTTTGAGAAAGTTAGAGACGCGCATACCGACCTGCGCGGACCTCAACTTGCCGGAAGCGTTCTACCAAATGGCGGAGGAAAAAAACGGCATCATCTTGGTGACGGGTGCGACGGGAAGCGGAAAATCCACGTCCCTCGCTGCCCTACTTAATGAAATAAACGAAAAGAAATCGGTCCACATCATCACCCTCGAGGACCCTGTTGAATTTACCCATCCCCATAAGAAATCCACATTCAACCAAAGGGAAATGGGCAAGGATTTCGATACCTTTGCCAATGGGTTGCGGGCAGCCCTGAGGCAGGCGCCCAAGGTGATCCTCGTGGGGGAGATGAGGGATAGAGAGACGGTGGAAATAGGGCTTTCGGCCGCCGAGACGGGCCATCTCGTGTTGAGTACCCTGCATACGGTAGATGCGGGTCAGACGATTAACCGCATTTTAGGTATGTTTCCCGCCGATGAGGAAAAACAGATCAGGATTCGCCTGGCCGATACGGTAAGGTGGATCGTCTGTCAGCGCTTGCTGCCGAAAGTGGGAGGGGGGCGGGTAGCCGCCTTCGAAATCATGGGTACGAACTTGCGGGTGAAAGACACCATTTTAAACGGCGAGGAAGAAGGGAAAACCTTCTATGAAATCATCCAGGCGGGGAAGGCCTTCGGCTGGATAACCTTCGACGACTATATTGTCGAGCTCTACCGCAAAGGGGAAATTACGGAGGAAACGGCCAGGGCCTATGCCTCCAACAAAGCCATTGTCGGTCGTGGTATCGATGCGGTGAAGAGTGCAGCCGGTGAAAAAACCACTGACCTTTTGGGAAAACTGGAAATAGACCGGGATTACGGTCGCCAGCGACGGTAAAAAGGGGGTTTCTATGGCGGATATAGAAAGCCTGATCAAGGAAATCGAAGAAGAGACTTACGACTCGGCGGACATGCCTTTCGATTTTGTCGAGGAAGGCGTTTCCACGGCTCTCGTATGCGAACCGGAGGCGGAGCTAAGAGAGAAGATCAAGGGCGCCCTGGAAGGGATGGGTTATCGCATTACCCAGGCGGAGACGGCAAGAGAAGCACTGAAGAGATGTCGTTTTCATATCTACAATGTCATCGTGGTGAACGAAAGATTCGATGCCGCAAACCCGGATGACAACCCCTTTGTAACCTACCTGGCTAAGCTGCCCATGGCGCTGAGGCGTGATACGTTCGTGTGCCTCGTTTCTGATCGCTACCGCACGATGGACAAAATGGCCGCCTTTCACAGAAGTGTAAACCTCGTTCTAAACAGGAAGAACCTAGACGAATTTGCCGCCATTTTGAAGACGGCAATTGCTGATCATCAAGCGTTCTACAAGATTTTCCAGGAAACTAAAAAGAGGGTGGAACGAGACTGATTAAGGCCCTTTCTTGACCTTTTCTACGGCTTCCTGGGCAAGGTCCATCTCTCCCATGGCGACGTATACCCGGGCGAGGTGAAGATAGTAAAAAGGGTTTTGCTCTTGTTCCAAGGCTTTTTTGTAAGCTTGTACGGCTTGTTCTGGTAAATTCGTCTGGGCCAAGGTATTTCCCAGGCGGAAGTAGTAACTACCTGCGGCCTCCATCCTTAAAGAGACGGCCTTCTCGTAAGCGTCCCAGCCTTCTTGCCATCGCCCGCCTTCGATCAATATATCCCCGAGCATGAGCAGGTAGGCGGGTTCCGACTCGTCGAAAGCCACGCTTTTTCTAATGGCGTATTCCGCTTTTTCCGAAAGTCCGCAACGTCTATACTCGTCTGACAGGCGCGAGAAGAAGGTGGCCGTTTCTTCGGGATCGATGCGAGATGCTTCGCCGTAAGCTTCCTCCGCCCCGGCATAATCGGCCAGAGCAATCAGGGTGTTTCCCAGGCCTAAATAGGCCTCGATGCCTTCCGGGTCCATGTCAATCATTTGGCGATAAATGGAGACGGCCCTTTCTAACCAGCCCGTCTTATGGCAGGCGTAAGCAAGATCCCCAAGCAGGGAATATTCACCGGGAAAGGCATCGCAGGCCCTTTCGCAGATTTCGAGAAGTCGGTCGTACATTTCCCGGCTTTTGTATATGCGGACCAGCTCGTCGAAGGCAAAACCGGTGAATATTTTGCGTTTCAGCTCCTTTTCGAATAACTTTTCCCAACAGGCAATCGCCTCCTCCAGGCGACCACTGTCATGATAGACCCAGGCGAGGGCCATAAGGTACGAATCGTTTTCCGGGTATGCCTCGATGAGACGAAGGTAAACCGCTTCCGCCTCCTCCAGGCGACCTGCCCGGAGGAGGCCTTCCGCGTAAGACCTAAGCCATTCACCTTCACTCATTGCTCAGCAGGAGCTGCAACTCCCACCGCATTCGCCACCGGTCGGTAGCGAAGAGGTGAGACGAAAGCCGGAGCCCATGGGGCTCGTGATGAAGTCTACCTGAATGGGTTTGACCTCATTGAGGAGGTCCTTTTCGATGAGGAAGGTGACGCCTTTCTCTTCGATTACTTCGTCATTGTCTGTCTGCTCATCCAGAGCCATCGCCAATTGTGGCCCCCCTCACCCGGCACTCAAGAAGATGCGCACCGCGTTAGGGCCTTTCCGCTGGGAAAGAAAATCCTTGATGGCCTGAGCGGCCTGATCCGTTACTTCCAGTGTTTCTAACATGTTACCTCCTTCATGGGCCTTGAAATGGGCCCTTTTAAGGTGCAACATAGGCATGAAAAAAAGGTTTGTCAATCGGGAATAAAAAATATAATTTTTGGGCGTCATGGCGCAACTGACCTTGGAAGAGTGGCTTGCGAGATTAGAGAAGAACCATCGATTCTGGGAAAATGTGCAGGCTTTCCAGAGGCTCCCGGAAAAAAAGGCGGTATACGCAGATTTTCCGGTTTGGGTCCATGAAAAGATAAGGAAGGCCTTGAAGGAAAGGGGGATAGAGAGGCTTTATTCACACCAGGCGAGGGCCATAGAGGCGGTAAGATCGGGTAAAGACATCTGCCTGGTTACCCCTACGGCAAGTGGCAAGACCCTCTGCTACAATATTCCCACCCTGCAGAAGATATTGGAGGATTCCTCAGGGCGCGCCCTTTACCTGTTTCCTACCAAGGCCCTGGCCCAGGATCAACTGCACGAACTGGAAGAGTTGATTGCGGCCATAGGTGGAGGGATCAAGACTTTTACCTACGACGGTGATACGCCGGACGAGGCGAGGCAGGCTATCCGCCGGCAGGGACATATTATCATCACCAATCCCGATATGCTCCATACGGGCATCTTACCTCACCATACCAAATGGCAAAAACTCTTTGCCGATCTGAAATATGTGGTCATAGACGAGCTTCATATCTATCGGGGCGTTTTCGGTTCTCATGTGGCCAATGTGTTGAGGCGGCTTAAGCGCATCTGCCAGTTTTACGGGGCTGAGCCCGTCTTTGTCTGCTGCTCCGCTACCATTGCCAATCCCCGAGAACATGCGGAAAGAATGCTCGAACGGGCGGTGGAGGTGATAGACGAAAGTGGGGCGCCCCAGGCAGAGAAGCTGTTTATCTTTTATAACCCGCCCGTGGTGAATCGGGAGCTCGGCATACGTCAATCGCCGCTGATCCCGGCCCGCCGCCTGGCCTGCGACCTCATAGAAAATGGGATTCAAACGATTATTTTTACCACGAGCCGACTTACCGTGGAGGTCTTAACCAAGTACATAAAAGACAAGATAAACGAAAAAAAGCCTACGGACGACAGGATAGTTACCGGCTACCGGGGTGGTTACCTGCCGCAGTTGAGAAGAGAAATCGAGAAAGGGCTCCGGTCGGGTGAGATAAAGGGGGTCGTGGCCACGACGGCGCTGGAGTTGGGAATAGACATCGGGGAGCTTTCCGCCTGTCTCATCTGTGGTTATCCAGGCAGCATCGCGGGCACATGGCAACAGGCGGGAAGGGCCGGTCGTAGAAGCGGGAAAAGTATCGCCATCCTCATTGCCCGCAGTTTGCCCATGGATCAGTTCCTCATGGAAAATCCCGATTATTTTTTTTCTCGCTCCCCAGAGCATTGTCGAATCAACCCGGATAACCTGCTCATTTACGTCCAGCATGTAAAAAGTGCGGCCTTTGAATTGCCCTTTGAGAAAGGGGAGAAATTCGGTACAGTAGACCCGGAAGAGGTGCTTTCCTATCTCACGGAGGAAGGGGTACTCCACAAGGTAAAGGATACCTGGCACTGGTCGGCGGAGAGCTATCCGGCGAATGAAGTGAGCCTGCGCAGTGTAAGCCCGGAGAATGTGGTTATTATCGATGTTTCGACGGCGGGAAGAGAACGGATAATAGCAGAGGTGGACTGGGATAGCGCCTTTAGAACCGTCCATGAAGGGGCCATTTATATGGTGGAATCGGAACAGTACGAGGTAATAAAGCTGAATCTGGAAGGCAGGAAGGCCTATGTAAAAAAGGTGAGTACTGATTACTACACGGATGCCATGACCTATACGAACGTAAAGGTGCTTTCCTCCTTGGCCAGTGCCCCCCGGGGAGGCGCCTTGTGGGAGTTTGGCGAGCTCGGCGTGACGAGTATGGTGGTAGGGTACAAGAAAATCCGATTTTATACGGGAGAAAACGTGGGCTATGGCGAGGTTCACCTCCCGGAAAAGAACATGCACACTACCGGTGCCTGGATTACCATCCCCAGGAAACTCCTTTTACGCCTAAATTATCCGATGGAGGACATAGTAGATGGTCTCATGGGCCTCGCTTACGGGCTCCATCACCTTTCGGCCCTCTATGTGATGGCAGACATTCATGACCTGGACCATTCTGTGGGAAACGGACTGGAAGTTGGCTTGTCGAAAAAACAGGGGGATTATGTCGATTTCTTTGACCGATTCGACCCCATCATCTTCATCTTCGATGCCTATCCCGGAGGGGTGGGTTTTGCGGAACTTATCTATGAACGGCGAGGGGAACTGATCGCCGCGGCCAGAAGACTGCTTCAAGAATGCCCTTGTAAGTTTGGATGTCCCTCCTGCGTGGGGCCTACCCTTGAGGTGGGCAAGAAGGCCAAAGAGGTGGCGCGGGCCATAATAGAACTTGTGGAGGGGTAAGGCATGGAAAATTTGCAGCGCATGTTTGACCCTCGCACGATAGTGGTCTTCGGGGCCAGCGAACAGGAAGGCACAATCGGGCGCGCCATTGTCGATAACTTGCTTTCCTGCCGGGAGCGAAATGTTTACGTAGTCGAGACGGGAAGGGAGGATGTGTGTGGTCTTGCCTGTATCCCGCAATTGGAGGATGTAAAGGAGCCCATCGACCTCGCCATCTGCGCCCGCCCCATTGAAGAGGTTCCAAGCATCATCGATCAACTGGGGAAAATGGGTGCCGCCGGGATGCTCATCGCCTCTGAACTGCCCCGGGATGAGGATCCCATCAAGAAAGAATTGCTGTCCGTCAAGAGGAACTATCCCCTCCGCATAATCGGGCCCAATTGCCTGGGTATCATTAGGCCACCCGTGGGTCTGTGTGCGGGACGCATAAGGGAGATACCCATCAGTGGGAACATTGCCTTCATCACCCATAGCAGCGCCTTTGGCAAGTCGCTCTTCGATTGGGGATTGAGCGTCCGCATCGGCTTCAGCCTCATATGCTCCCTGGGTTCCGTGATTGATGTGGATGTGGGTGATCTCATAGACTTTCTGGGTAACGACCCGTTTACGAAGAGCATAATTATCTATCTCGAAGAACCGGTGAGAGATATAAAGAGATTCGTGGGTGCCGCCCGTGGATTTGCCCGGAATAAGCCCATCATTTTGCTGAAGCCACCAGCCCTGCCCGATTTGGATAAGGTCCATATGTCCCACACGGAATTTCTCGTGGGGCCTGACGAGGCGTTCGATGCCCTACTCGCGAGGATAGGTATCGTGCGCGTGAAGGAGGTTCAGGACCTTTACGATACGGCGAGCGCCCTTTACGCCCAGCGCCTGCCCCGGGGAGGCGCCTTGATGATAGTTTCCAACAGCAAAGGGGCGTCCCAGATGGCGACTCGCCGTCTCATAAGATCGGGCGGTTGGCCTGCCCCCATGACAGAAGGGTGCCTGAAAGCGTTGAGGGAGGTTTTGCCGTCCCTGGCAGAGATAACCAATCCCCTCAATTTGGGAGATGAGGCCGATGCGGCGCGTTATCGGGCGGCCATGGAGGTATGTCTTCGTGACACGGAGATAGACGCGGTTCTCGTCTTGTTTGCGCCTTCGGAGGTGGAGGAAGGTGAAAATCTGGTGGAAGAAATAGTAAGGGTTTCCTCTCAGGCGGCCAAGCCCGTAATCGTGGGATGGTTAGGCGGGGATGAAAGGGCGGCCGAAACGAGAAAGATGCTTAGCCAGAAGGGGATCCCTTCTTTTCCCACGCCGGAGCGGGCCGTCAGGGCGTGCGTCAACATGTACCGCTACCAGCGCAACCTAAAGTTTATTCAGGAAACACCGGCCGAGCTCTCGGTGGAGGAATCCCCGCCGAAGAATCATTTGAAGACCATCGTAAGGAGAGCCCTCCGCGAGAAAATGACGGTCATACCTGAAGAAGAGGCCCGTAAGTTTCTGTCCGCTTACGGTATCCCCTCGATTACAAGTTACATGGCCCGCAGTGTGGACGAGGCCGCCCGATGGGCGAATATGATTGGCTACCCGGTGGTGCTCAAGGTTTCCTCTCCCCACATCGTCTTTCGCCAGGATGTGGGCGGGGTGGTCATGGGGATCGTAAACGAGGCGGGCTTGCGCCTGGAATACGAAAGGCTCATGGAAAGGGTCAAGACCCGCAATCCGAAGGCACATATTGCAGGGGTTACGGTGCAAAAGATGATCGATGTCATTGACTATGAGCTCATATTGGGGGCCAAGCGCGATGAGACCTGTGGGGCCGTCATCGCCTTTGGCATGGGCGGCATTGGCGTGGAAGTGTTTTCTGATTTTTCCGTGGGGCTTCCTCCTCTGAACCAGGCCCTCGCCCGGCGCATGATAGAGGATACCCGCGTCTATCGCATGCTCAAAGGCTATCGGGGGAAAAAGCCCGCCGATCTTCATCAACTGGAAGAAATCATCGTAAGTTTTTCCAATCTCATTGTGGATTTTCCCGAGATAAGGGCCATGGATATAAATCCCCTCGCCGTTGCCGATGGCAAGGCCGTGGCTTTAGATGCCCGCCTGATCATCGACGACAGATACGTAAAAGAGGAGAAGCCTTATCCCCATCTCGTGATCAGTCCTTATCCGAGCCGCTATATTTCTATTTGGCATTTGAAGACGGGGCAAGAGGTCATTATTCGACCCATCCGGCCAGAAGACGAGCCCTTGGAGCATGAGATGTTCACTTCCCTTTCGGAAAACACCCTGCGGGAAAGGTTCTATCAAACCATCAAAGATATTACCCATGAGATGCACGCCCGATTCTGCAATATAGATTACGACCGAGAGATGACCATGGTAGGTGAAATCAGGGAAGGGGGAAAGAAACGTTTGATCGGCATCGGGAGCTTTATCATGGAGCCGTCTGGTACGGCCTGTGAATTTTCCGTCATGGTGCACGACGACTTCCAAGGGCAGGGACTGGCGGCCAAACTCCTCGATGTGCTCATCGGTATTGCCGACGAGAAGGGCATCAAGGAGTTCTTCGGCTATGCGGAGCCGCAGAATCACCGAATGCTTTCCCTGGCGCGGAAATTAGGTATGACGCTGGAAAAGACGGGTCACGATCTATTGAAAATGACGCTGAATCTCGCCTGACCGACTAGCCATTGACAAGATGATGACGCAGGCAAATTTATCTGTCAGAGAATTGACAGTTCCACGAGTATAAGTGTAATAAAATTGATGGATTTCTGCTGGCATGATGGTTGCTGTAAAAATGTAAAGCAAAATTTAAGGGGGGCATATGGAAAGATTTTTCCGCCATTTGAGTCTGGGGAAGAAGATGCTCTTATCCCCGATCGTGGTCCTCGTTTTCCTAATCATCATCGGTGTTGGGACGTTCGTCAGCCTCTGGACGCAGCAGGAGATAACCGATGATATGTACAAGAATCGCTTTAAGAATTATCAGGTAAGCGCGAAATTGCTCAAAGACCTCTCCGCCGTGCAGGGAAACATATCGCGCGTTATCCAATGGGTGGCCGAAAGCCATGATGCAACCGAGGTGGATCAGCTCATAAAGGCCCAAATCGCCACCATGGCCGAGGATGTGAAGATGGTGGAAGAGGCGCTGAAGAAGAAAAACCTGCTTAAGGAAGAAAGGAAATTGTTCGAAGAGGTGTCGGTGAAGCTGAAAGAGTATCAGCAGGCGGCAAGTCGTGTCCTTGAACTGGCGCCGCAGGGTAGCGGCGCCGTGTATGCGGCCGTGGCTGACCAGAGATACGCTGATTTGGACAAGATGCTCTTAAGTCTTTGGAACCTCGAAGATAAGTTGAGCCGGGAAGGGTACAATACTTCCGTTACGGCCTTTAATGCCACGATTGTCGTTTTTCTGGTAATATTCATTTCCCTTACGGTCCTTTCTTTCTTCCTCAGCGTGGTTGTGACCCGGGCCATCCTCCGGCCCATTAAGCAGGTCATCGGTGCGATCGGTCGCATGGCGGAGGGTGATTTGACGGTCCAGATAGAGGTTGATTCGCGTGATGAAATAGGAGAACTCGTGGCATCGGTGAATACCATGAGGATGAAGATGAATAAGGCCGTGGGACAGGCGTTACACATATCGGGTATCCTTTCCGACTCTTCCTCGCGGGAAGCGGCCTCGATCGAAGAGACATCGGCTTCTCTCGATGAGATCGCCTCGATGGTGAGGCAAAACGCGTTAAATACGAAAGAGGCGAACGACCTTATGCAGAAAGCACAGTCCGCTATCAAGAAGGCCGACGGTTCCATGACGGAGCTTACCCAGTCGATGCAGGCCATTGCCCGGGCAAGCGAGCAGACTCAGAAGATAGTGAAGAGCATTGATGAAATTGCGTTTCAAACCAATCTTTTAGCCCTCAATGCCTCCGTGGAGGCGGCCCGTGCAGGAGAGGCGGGGGCGGGTTTTGCCGTCGTGGCCGATGAGGTGCGGAATCTGGCCATGAGGGCCACGGAATCGGCCAAGAACTCTTCCACCCTGATTGAGGATATCGTAAGCAAGGTCAAGGCGGGAGAAAACCTCGTGAATTTAACGGGCTCGGCATTCCGGGAGGTAAAGGAGAATTCCGACCGCGTCGTCGAGCTCGTAAGCGGTATTGCCTCGGCCTCCCAGGAACAAGCGCAGGGCATAGAGCAGGTGAATCGGGCCATTGCCGAGATGAGCATGGTGACCCAGCAGAATGCGGCCAATGCCGAAAGTCTGGCTCAGATCATGTCAGTTTTCAGAACGGAGGACCAAGGCGAAATAATGGCGGATGAAAGAGAGGCACGGTTATCTCTGCCTCAGGGGTAGTATTTACATCCGGTGTGGGCTGTCTGCCTTTTCCTGTTTAACTGCCTGAGTTCCCAGGCCAGCCTTTCAACTTCCGCCAAGGTGAGGATGCCCTTTTCTATGAAGTATCGCCCGATCCGAGGCTGAATGAGCTGCTGTCGGGCGAGAAGCTTTTCTATGTCGTAGAGGGTAAGCAGGCCCAAACGATGGGCAGCATCCCCGAATCTCTCCCCTAACCTTCTCTTTCTCAAAATTTCCTTTATTTCTCCCTCGGAAAGCAGGTGCATGCGTTTTGCGAGTTCACCAATGGTTGGTCTTTTGGTTTTTTGCCAGATTAGGGCATCGATGAGGTCTCGGTACGTAATGAGACCACGGTAGTATAAATACCGGCCGAAAGGCATCTTAATTACCGGATTTATCCCTCGCTCAGATCGCGGTTTTACATTTGGGGGCTTTCGATGAGGCTTGCTTTCGAAGATGATGTAGCGGCCGGGGTTTTGAATGTAGCTAAGGAGGTAGTGGTAAGCCTCGTTTAGGCGTTTGAATTGGTTTTCCAAGTATCGCACATCACAATTGAGGATGGCCGCCCGATCGGGGTGTGTTTCGCGTGCCCTCTGGCGGTAGGCGGATTTGAGGCCACTTTCTTGAAGGTACTTAAGGAAATCGATCGAATAATCCACCTCTTTTCCGAAGAGAAGTTGGCAGGCATCCAAGAGACGCTGAGCGGTTACGACTTCATGCATAGGCTTTACAATTTCTCCTCGAGAGAACTTCTACTCAAAAAGGATTCACCTGTCAATTTTGCCTTCTTTGCCCTATCTAATACATGCAATAAGAAAGCCAGCATCGCGGTTTCGTGATAACTTACAAACTGCCCGGTGGTAGGGCATACACGAGGACCGAGTTGTAAAGGGGTCGCCCCGTATAGGCGAGCTCTCTTTTCCAGGAAGGAGGTGGGTTCGACCAGAAGCGTTGGAGGGGAAGAGGCTTCATCGGGCGACCCGCCGTGTCCGCATTCAGGTATCGGAGATGGAGAATTAGGTAAGCGGGGGGATGCTTTTCCGGCAAATCCTCAACTAACCTCAAATCCCAGCTGGGGTCGTACTTTAGGAAGTAGCGTAAGAAAAGCCCCCACCTTTCATGGTGGATGAAGACAGGCCTCCTTTCCGACCGGGAAAGAAAGGCGGCTACCTTTTCGTAGGGTGCGGCATCGTCGCGGACGTTTTCTGTCACGCGGTAGGCGCCGTAGAGATTCATCATAACTATTGCCCAGATAATGCCGACGACTAATTTTTTTGTTATGTCTCTTTGCCCTACTTCCCAGGTATAAAGGGAAGAGAGGGCATAAGCGGCGATGATAATGGCCGGCCCGGTGAAAAGAGATAGATAGTTGTAGTTCTTCATGATCGGTGTCATC
>ERZ795060.1930-NODE-1930-length-22473-cov-4.437550_pt1 | contig 22473 bp, 18 predicted proteins | sample MGYA00375144_ERZ795060 | MGnify/ENA primary metagenome ERZ795060 (study PRJEB30189, sample SAMN05720157) | activated sludge metagenome | isolation source: anaerobic digester from wastewater treatment plant | place: Japan | collected 2015-05-15 ...
CCCACGACAGCACTCATCATGAAAGAAGCCGGCGTTGAAAAAGGCTCTGGTGAGCCAAATACCAAGATTGTTGGGGATTTGTCACTTGAGGCTGCGATAACAATTGCCAAGATGAAACATGATGACATGCTTTCCTATGATTTGAAAAGTGCAGTCAAGGAAGTGGTCGGTACATGCGTATCGATCGGCGTCACAGTTTCAGGCAAAAAGCCCGAAGATATGCTCAAAGATATCGAATCGGGCGTTCATGACGCAGCTCTCGCGGGATAGAATCGATATGGAACCATAGAAGATCGGAGTATTTCTCACGGTCGCATCACTATGGAGGAACCTGATGGTAGAGAAGAGCGTCCTTATTGACGCATTGAAAAAGGCAAAAGAACAGGCGCCTGAACGGAAATTCACCGAGAGTGTCGATATGACCATTAACCTGAAAAATATCGACATGTCTCAGCCGAAAAACCGTATTGATGAGACCATCCTCCTTCCCCACGGGAATGGCAGGGCTGTCAAGATTGCCGTTCTCGGTTCTGGTGATATTGTCACGCAGGCCAGAGAAGCCGGTGTTGAACTCATCATGGGACCGGAAGAGATTGAGCGCCTTGGAGGTGCCCCTCGTGAAGCACGAAAAGTTGCATCCGAGCATCAGTTTTTCCTGGCAGAAACGCAGGTCATGAGTCTTGTCGGACGATGGCTTGGTCCACGGCTTGGACCCCGTGGCAGAATGCCGCAGCCGATTCCCGCCGGTACGGATATCCGTCCGATTGTGGAACGTCTTCGCAAATCTGTAAAAGTCAGAACCAAGGACAAGATGACATTCTCACTTAAGGTTGGAACAACCGCCATGAGTGATGAAGAGGTTGCAGAGAATATTGATGCAGTCCTCAAGCGTATTCTTGCAAAACTAGAGATGGGTGACTTCCAGGTCAGATCGGTCTATATCAAGACAACGATGGGGCCGTCTGTGAAGGTGGAGTTATAATGGCATTGTATACCGCACATCTGCCCCAGTGGAAGAAGGATGAGATTACCAACATCAAGCGGCTTGCCAGTGAGTATAAACTGGTCGGGCTTGTGGACATGTATGGTATCCCGGCCAGACAGGTGCAGGATATCAGGAGAAATCTTCGCGGCAAAGCCGAACTGATAATGACCCGGAACACGCTCATCGAACATGCGTTTGGTGAGGTCGGGGGATCCCTGTCAGAGCTCTCTTCACACATATCCGGACATTCTGCTCTCATCTTTACGAATGAGAATCCTTTCAAGCTGTATAGTATGCTTGAAAAGACGAAGACAAAGATGGCAGCACGTCCTGGAGAGATTGCTCCGGAAGATATCGTCGTTTCAAAAGGACCGACCAGTTTCCGTCCTGGTCCAATCGTTGGTGAACTTCAGCAGGCCGGTATTCCAGCCGCCATTGAGGCAGGAAAAGTTACCATTCGTGAGACCAAGACGGTGGTAAAAGCCGGTCAGGAGATCAGCAAGAAACTTGCAGATGCACTTGCCAAGCTTGATATCAAGCCGATGGATGTCGGTCTGATTCTGCAGGCAGCCTTCTACGAAGGAAGTATCTACGAGTCTGATGTCCTTGCAATCGACGAGACTGCATTCTATAACAGTATTATCACCGCTGCAACCCATGCCTTTAACCTGTCAGTCAATGCTGCATATCCAACCAGAGATACTGCATCTGCACTGATAAGCAAGGCTGTCCGTGAGGCACGCGGGGTAGCTGTCGAGGCTGCAGTCACCAGTAGTGACGTCATCGATGCCATTCTTGGAAAGGCACACGCTCAGGCCATGGCCCTTCAGAATGTTGTCGGATAATCAATATGAACAATACGAACAATCGGAAAGATAATTTGGTGAATTAACATGGAGTACGTATACGCTGCACTCCTTCTGCACAAGGCAGGAAAGGAGATCAACGAATCATCTGTTCAGGCAGTACTTTCTGCCGCTGGTATCGCTGTCAACGAATCACGTGTCAAGGCACTTGTCGCATCTCTTGAAGGTGTGGACATTGAGGATGCAATCAGCAAGGCAGCAGCAGCACCGGTCGCTGTTGCAGCAGCTCCTGCAGCAGGTGGTGCAGCTCCGGCAGCCGCTGCAGCAGAAGTAGCCCCGGCTGAAGACAAGAAGGCTGAAGAAGAGAGCGGAATGGCAGGGCTCGGTGCCCTGTTCGGCTAAATATTTTCTTTTTTTTCTCGTTTCTTTTCTGCCCTGACAAACCGGTCCAGAAGTAGTCCGGGCTCCTTGCGAGAAATATGCAAGGTATCACATGTGATCCGGGTTTATTCCGGCAGAAATCACCAGGGTATCAGAGTGATTCATCACTCTCAGAGATGTAATCCTGGTTATCACAATAATTTCAGGATCTCGTTTCCAGTTATAATCCTATTTCTGTACCTGGACGGTTCAGCAAATATCCACCCAAACCGGATTGTAATTCATTATCACCTGTTCAGATTACTCATCATCTCTTACATCAATGCCTTCCCTGGGTATTTGGGGGATATGTTTTCGTACTGAACGCCGAATCGTTTCAAAACCGTCGGGGCAATATCCTTTTGATCGCCGGTCGGGTTATATCCTGGTTCATTTGCAATCATCCACAGGGAAATCTGTCCAGTATGATCTTTTGGACCGGTATTAAACCCATGATCAGTGGTGACATACATTGCAGTCTTTTTATCCAGTTCCTGATCCTGTATGGCCTTGAGAATCGTACCGGTTGCATCATCTATCTTCCTAATAGCTGCTTTTTGTTCGGGAGATTCTGCTCCGTATGCATACCCGGCATCAGCTGCATCCCTGAAATGAACAAAGATAAAAAACCGACCTTTTGGTGCAAAATGATAGACCGCTTCTGTTGCAACAGAACCTACCAGTCCTGCATCACTGTTCCGGTCATAATAATAATCGACAATTTTTCCTGCATGGTAGAATGGGAGTCCTTTTATTGTCCCCAGACTTCGTTCCTGCGATGCTACAATGACTGTACTAATAGAATCGGTTCCAAGTGTTTCTTCAAGTCGTTCAAAAAGAGTCAGTCCATGGGGTATCTCTCCATATCGCATGCTTTTAAAAACATTCGTCTGTTCTGGTGGATATCCGGTCAATATCTGTGCATGACCTGCCATAGTATCCGGGAAATGATCGGTAATGGTGATATTAATAAAACTGCCTTTTTGAACAAGAGTGGAGAGATTGGGGAGATAACCCGCCTGTAAGAGGTCCAGCAGGGTATCTTTGGATATCCCGTCCCATGAAATCAGTATTACATTATCCATCCCTGCTGGTGCTGCACAGACCATATCTGACATCAGCATGAAGAACAGAATACCTGAACAAATAATTATTTTTCTGGATCTCTCTGTGTATATGCTCATATTACAATAAACCCGGGCCATACCGCTGACCCATTTTCAAATAATATGACTGGTGATACTCTTCTGCCGGCCAGAATGGTGATGCAGGGACGATTTCTGTTGCGATGGTTGCAGCATATCGGCCGGAATCATTGAGCTCCCGGATGAAACGTTCTGCTTCATCTTTTTGTTCCTGTGTTGTATAGAAGATAACTGAACGATACTGGCTGCCGATGTCCGGCCCCTGCCTGTTAATTTCGGTCGGATTATGCAGGGAAAAGAAAACCTCGAGAAGTCTACGATATGATAGGACTGCCTCATCATACTCGATCGCAACCGTCTCAGCATGACCGGTGGTATCTGAACAGACATCCTGATAGGTAGGGTCATTGGTATGGCCCCCCATGTAGCCGACGCGTGTCGAAAGTACTCCCGGAAGTCTTTGAAACCCTGCTTCTATTCCCCAAAAACACCCTCCGGCAAAAAAGGCGATTGCCATGCATTAATCTATGTATTCAGAATATATAGGAACTGTTACTGATGGAAATACTATAAGGTTACAAGGAAATTCTTCATTATGAATCACTTCGTATCTGGACTTGTATTCCTGCTTGCCGTAATGATGTGTATCATCCATGCTCATGCGGACATTCGGACCATAATGCCAGGAGGTACCGTTTTTCTTGGCGAAGAGGGACTGGATATCTCCGCAACCGGTATCCCTGATGGCGGACAGATCGCATGGTGGGCTCCCGGAACTGCCAGAAATGAAGAGCCTGCGGATATAATTACGGTTTCATCACCAGATTCCTTTTATGTTTCACCCTCTGAATTTTCAGGAAAGGAAGGACTCTGGTACTCTTGGCCGGACAGGTCTTTGGTCTTCCAGGTAAAACGGCCTCAGGTATCGGTCAGGGTGTATGATGAGACTGCAGATTTTGATGCAACCGGAAAGTGGATTCCACGAGGGGATATGGTATCGTTTCGGATATCATCAAATGTCTATGAGGCAAATGCATGGGGAGGACCGGAAGGAAACGTGGATATTGTGCTTATCAGTCCAGAAGGGGCAAAATACTCTTCCGTTTCAGGACCATCAGGATCATTTTCTCTGACCGGTATTCCGCTCACGTCCTCACTGACCTCAACCGGTCCGGTATGGAGCACCGGAGGAGCGACCGTGGGAACCTGGACTGTGCAGGCTGAACTCTCCATGAACCGGATTAAGGATAATATGCCAGATATCGGTGCGGGGGTCTCTGCTCCGGTAGAGATTCTGATTCAGAATGTCAATCCTTTAATAAAACAACCCGTTGCGATTGAAGTTGGAACACCGGCACCGGATAAAACTCCAAAAGTCATGCCAACAACAGTAACCGCATATACTGCCCCGGTTACAAAACCCCCAACTCCAATTCAACCTTTGCAGACACTGATGCAAATACCTGCACCAACCTTCACGCCTGTTCCGACTCCAACGTACACAATGGTACAAACCATGGAACCAACACCGGTGAAAACACCTGAATCAACTCCAGCTCCTGAACCGACCAAATCTCCCCTGAGTGTACTATCGATCATTGGAGCAGGATTAGTTCTGATGGTTCTCAGAAAAACCTGAATCCAGGGAATGTCATAGAGGCTTATCGTCCTCTCTAAATCAATACTTATTTTGCCAAACAATAGAATAGGAGTGAAAGAGATGTCCCGCCTGAAACTTCCGATTGGTATTCAGTCTTTTGTTGAGATTAGAACCGGAGGATATGTCTATGTTGATAAAACACCTCTGATTCACTCACTGGTGCAATCAGGCAAATAATATTTCCTTTCACGACCCCGGCGGTTTGGAAGAAGTCTTCTCATCGATACGTTTGATGCGGCTTTTTCCCAGAAACGGGATCTCTTTTCCGGACTTTTTCTGGACAGTCCGGAATCAAAATGGGACTGGAATAAGAGAAGCCCGGTCCTCCGGATTGACTGGTCACTCTCATCTTCACGGACACCAGCAGAGTTGAAAACACAGATACATGAGCTCGTCTCTGCCTGGGCAAGAACCTGGGATTTTGAACCTTTTGAGACATCGATTGGCGGACGATTTTCATCAATAATCAGGGAGATACACGCAAAATCGGGAGAGCAGGTCATTATCCTTGTTGATGAGTTTGATAAACCCATTCTTGATACCCTGGAAGATCCTGCTTGTGCAGCCGAGATGCGGGATATCTTACGGGACTTTTATGGAGTAATTAAACCACTCGATTCTCATATCAGGTTTGTTTTTATCACCGGTGTATCGAAATTTATCAAAACTGGTATTTTTTCCGGCCTGAACAATCTTCAGGACATTACTCTTGACTCCCGGTACTCCACCATCTGCGGATATACAGAGGAGGACATCAGGACCGGTTTCGCATCCTGGTATGAACGATATGATCCTAACTAATCCGCGAATGGTACAACGGATACTCCTGGACCGGTGAATCGGTCTATAATCCCTTTGACATTCTTTTATTTTTTGATTCCGGGATCTTCAGACCATACTGGTTCGAGACAGGACACCCTCATTTCTCATTAAAACCTGACAGGATGAACCACGGTTACCGGCAGAGTATGACGGGATGATTTCAGGTGACGAGATCCTCCTGTCATTTAATCCGGAAAAGATCCGGGTTGAGACCCTGTTATTTCAGACCGGGTATCTGACCATCAGATCCTGGTCATCTGACGGCATCCGGGGATTTCGATGCACACTCGGATACCCAAATAAAGAGGTCAGAATATCTCTTAACCTCCTATTCTCTGAGGCTCTCTCCGGCTATTCACTCTCAGACAATCGTAATATCCTATTTTCTATTCTGGACACCGGGGATGAAGAAGGATTGCATGTTCATCTTCAATCGTTCTTCGCTTCTATTCCCCATGACTGGTTTCGGAAAAATCCCCTTGCAAAGTTCGAAGAGTATTGGGAAAGTCTGATGTATTCATATATTGCAAGTCTGGGATACGAGGTCATTTGGGAAGATACAACGAATAAAGGTCGAATAGATCTGACGGTCAAAACCCCATCATATATCTGGATCTTGGAATTCAAAGTCAAGGGTTTCGTGCAACAGGGAAGGAAACTTCCTCTTGATCAAATTGACGAACGTGGATATGCAGAAAAATACCTGTCAGACCCCCGGCAGAAGATAAAAGTCGGCATCGTGTTTGATCCGGAAACACGAAATATTGAGTCCTGGACGACAGACTAACCTTTTTTCTATCAGGATCGGATGCATTCCATCAGGACCGATAATTATCTTAGATCGTAAGTAATAATGAATAGTATGAATCTTGGAGCAACGATTATCAAATCACGACGGAGTGTCAGATCATATACAGACAAACCTATCAGTGATGAAATTATTAAGGAAACACTGGAATGTGGCCGACTTGCTCCGACCGCCATGAATCTTCAGCCCTGGCTGATAGGTGTGGTAACGGATCGCGACCTGTTAAAACAGATTGCAGATCTTACAGATCATGGTAAGTTTATTGCAGATTCAGCAGCCTGTTTTGTGACTTGTGGCGATAAAGGCGCAAAATATTATCTGGAAGACTGCTGTGCAGCAACCATGAACATGATCACCTGCCTGCAGGCATATGGGGTTGGGTCATGCTGGGTTGCTGGCGATAAAAAAGAATATGGACCAAAAATTTGTGAACTCCTTGAGATTCCGCCGCCATATGTGCTGACATCACTCATTGCGGCCGGGTATCCGAAAGAGATTCAGGTTCCAAAGAAAAAGCCAGGAAAAGAGATCTTTTTTACCAACCGCTGGAAACCGGAAGAAGAATAGAAATCAGGAAAGGATCCTCCCTTCCTGGTTTTTAAATAGACTGGAATAATTTCACAACGTCAGTATAGTCAATTCTTCCGTTTCCTGAAAAGTCAAATGCAGCAACCGGCTCATTCTTACTGATCCAGTCCATCTGTTTAAAGAAGGTGACGACGTCAGAGTAGTCAGCACGGTCATTTCCATTTACATCCTCATATTTACCATCGCCATTCAGATCTTTTGGTGGCTTGCTCATTCCAGGAAGCGGGACAACACCAGATGAGGATCCTCCACCGCCAAGTGCTTTATAGAGATTAATACGTCCGCCAGATACGGTTTTTCCAGAGAATGCGGGCAGTTTATCGACGGTATCCATGATCTTTGCCTTGAGGGCTGCGGGTGACAGGGATGGATTTTTTGAAAGCAGAAGGGCAGCAAGCCCTGCTACATGGGGCGTCGCCATTGAGGTCCCTTTCATCTTCACGTACTGGTGTCCCAGTGATGACGGATATGTGGACATGATCCAATCTCCGGGAGCCGCAACATCCACCGTGGTTGCCCCATAATTTGAGAATGATGGCATGCCATCCTTTGCATCAGATGCTGCGACAGAGATGATTTGGGGAGAGTCAAATCCTGACGGGTAATGCGGGGTAATATCATTATTTGATCCTGCATTGCCGGCAGCACAGGTAAAGAGGACATTTGTTGACGCAATTGCATCACCGAGCGCCTGGCTTTTTGCTGTTCCACCCCAAGAGCAGCTGATGACATTGGCGCCCATCCGGCGTGCATAGGCGATTGCATTCAGTGATGCAGCAGTATCACCATTCCCGTCGGCTCGGAGGAATTTTAAAGGCATAATCTTTACCTTCCAGGCAACACCGGCTATACCTACACCATTATTTCCAATCGCCCCGATAACCCCGGCACAATGAGTTCCATGGCCGTTGTCATCCATCGGATCATTATCATTATTGATAAAGTCATACCCGTGCACATCATCGACATAACCGTTTCCGTCATCATCAATACCGTTATCAGGGATCTCTCCCGGGTTTGTCCAGATATTTGCCGCAAGATCCGGATGAGTATAATCAACACCGGTATCGATCACGGCAACAACGATGGTATTTGATCCGGTAGTGATATCCCACGCTTTTGTAGCACTGATATCGGCACCACTCGTTCCTCCGGTCTGACCAGTGTTTGACAGTGCCCATTGATCGGTAAATTTGGGATCATTGGGAAAGGACAGTGCAGAGAGTGCTCCAACGTCATCTGGTCCTGCCGGTTCTGTTTCCGGAAGTGACAACGAGATGATGTAATTCGGCTCTGCATAGGCGACATATGGTGAACTTTCCAGTTCTTCAATCGCTTCTTTTACTGATACCGGGCCTGAAAGATCCAGGGCCTGCAGATTAGCAAGTCCTTCTGCTGAAAAGTCGGTTGCAACTTCCGCTCCCAGGGCTTCCAGTGCTACCGGACCTGACCCTTCAGCAGCCAATGCTGCAACCCTTCCATCTTTATACTTGACAATGACCTCACCAGGAACATATGGTGCAGTAACCGATGTCCCGTTTCCATCCGCAGAGCCGGACGCATCATCTGCACAGACCCCTGAAATAACTCCTGAAAGGAAAAAACCGGTCAATAGCAGCATACATAATAGATATCGAAAATGCGAAACCTGCATGTTTATCCCCCACGAAGACAGCCGCACAGACTGTATGTACTAGGATCTATAAATTCAGAGAGATTTAAGTATCTTCCCCGGTGACCTGTGCACCAAGGAACGCACCAGTGATCAATGAAAGAGAAAGACATTATGTGTACGACTGGTAACGTGTACCTATGAACCGGTCTGTACTCCAGGTCGCGCTGGATCTGGTTGAAATTGACCGTGCTATTGCCATAGCCGGTGAAGCTGTTCTTGGTGGTGCTGACTGGCTTGAGGCTGGGACCCCGCTTATTAAAAGTGAAGGAATGCGGGCAGTATCTGCGTTAAAGGCTGCATTTCCTGACAAGACAATCATTGCGGACATGAAAACCGCTGATACTGGTGCGATCGAGGTAGAGATGGCTGCCAAATCAGGGGCAGATATTGTCTGTGTGCTTGGTGCCTCTGATAATTCTGTTATTGCTGAATCGGTTCGTGCAGCCAGAAAATACGGCGTCAAGGTAATGGCTGACCTTATTTCAGTTTCTAACCCGTCCATACGGGCAGGTGAGCTTGAACGTCTGGGAGTTGATTATATCTGTGCTCATACGGGAATAGACCAGCAAATGACCGGAACAGACTCACTGGATCTGTTGATGAAGGTCATCAAGGAGGTGAACATCCCGGTTGCGGCTGCCGGAGGAATTTCTGAAAAAACTGCATCCGGTGCTATTGCAGCGGGTGCATCCATTGTGATTGTTGGTGGTGCGATCATCAGATCATCCGATGTCTCCGGTTCTACGCGCAGAATCAGGGAGGCCATGAACAAGCCTGCCCCCTATACCGGCCCTGATATCTCACGGGAGGATGAGATTCGTGAAATCCTTTGCACGGTCTCATCATGTAATGTATCAGATGCAATGCACCGGAAAGGAGCGATGGCTGATATGATCCCACTCTGTCCGGGGACAAAGGCGGTTGGAAAAGCAGTTACGGTACAGACATTTGCCGGAGACTGGGCAAAACCGGTTGAAGCGATTGATATTGCATCTTCCGGGGATGTTATCGTCATCAACAATGATAAAGGAACAGATATTGCTCCCTGGGGAGAGCTTGCCACCATATCCTGTATAAACCGGGGAGTTGCCGGAGTTATTATTGACGGGGCGGTTCGGGACGTGGATGATATTCGAAAGATGCATTATCCTCTCTGGTCACGGGCAACTGTTCCGAACGCGGGAGAGCCAAAAGGGTTTGGGGAGATCGGATCTGAAATCAGATGTGGCGGTCAGATTGTCGCTTCAGGAGACTGGATCATCGCCGATGAGAGTGGGGTTGTTGTCATTCCCAAAACACGGGCATATGAGATAGCCAGGCGAGCTATGGAGGTCTATAAAACCGAACTTCGGATCAGAGAGGAGCTCAGACAGGGAAAGACACTCTCTCAGGTGATGAATCTCCTCCGATGGGAGAAGAAATGAGAACGGAGTATTCCTCCTGTGATAGAATGGATGGTTCGCAGGAGGACAGAATATGAGTGCTTTTCGAAAAATCGGAGAACTGACAATTGCGCACCTCATTAATGATATTTATGCACCCGTTCTTATGGCGCTCCAGCCAGTCCTGATTACCATGTACGGTTACGGGTATTTTGAGGCTGCATTACTCCCTGTCGTGCATAGTCTGACATCATCCCTCCTTCAACCGGTCTTTGGATATCTTGCGGATAATAAAGGAATAAAAGTCAGTATAGGCATTTCCATACTTCTCTCCGGTATCGGGGTATCTATACTGGGTCTTATTCCAAATCAGTACTGTATAATGCTGATGTGTGTTGCCATCTCCGGCGTTGGTCATGCCAGTTTTCACCCTGGAGCACTCTGCCAAGTCAGCATTCTGGCAACCGGCAGCTCCCGTGGGAAACTTACATCACTCTTTGTAGTGGGAGGGAACATGGGGATGGCACTCGGACCGATCATTGCCGGCATTATTCTTACCACCGGTGGAGTTCCCCAGGTTATCTGGCTTATCATCCCGGCTGTTGTAACAGCACTCGTTCTTTACATAAATCCGCTATCTGATTCATGTAATATCAAACAGAAGTCTTCTGCAGACGGAAATGAAAACTGGCGTCCGGTCATGCTTCTGTTCTCAGGTGCTACCCTGCGTTCCTGGGTTACCTTTGGAAGTATGACCTTCCTTCCGACCTATCTGGTACTTGAAGGATATTCGCTTCTTGAGGCAACAACGCTGGTCAGCATCATGATGGTTGCCGGTGTTGCCGGTCAGTTATCAGGAGGAGCCCTCTCTGATCGGATTGGACGAAAGAAAGTGATCGTAATCACAACAAGTGCATCTATTCCGGCTTTTATCGCCATTCTTCTGACACATGGATCACTCCTGATTGTGAGTATGATGATCTTTGGATTTTTACTCTGGTCATCATTCTCTGTGACTATAGCCATGTCCCATGAACTGATACCGTCAAAAGTCGGATTAATATCCGGGTTATTCCTTGGTATAGCAATGGGTGCCGGCGCAATCGGGGTCTCACTATCAGGGGCGGTTGCTGATATAGCAGGCCTGTATACAAGTCTTGAAACCTTCCCCATTATTCTTGTCATATCAGTGATCATCTTTATGCTGGTGAGAAGTCCTGCATCTCATCTGCACCATGAATAATTTATTTCATCTTTTTTATGAAAGGTAACTTATGTAGGGTTGAATAATATACCATAAGGTGAGGTGGATGTGGTCAGGGAAGCGGGTATGTATTCTTCTGAGTATCGTGCTTATTACAGGAACTATTTCATCATGCCTTGCGGATGAGAATGAGGAAGGAGGAACCTTTGCACCGCTGTCACTTCGATGGCAGCAGCTATCAGCATCGGATAATATTTCCGGAAACGGGCAATATTGTTGCGGAAGCGGGCCACTTCGTGAAAGTCCGGTCGATCTCTCACATTTAATCGGGAAAAAAATTCACGCACTCTCTATTCTTGCAGACTACCCTTCAAAATTTGATCTGCGTACCTCAAACCGTGTCCCTGCAATACGGGATCAGGGTCAGAGTGGCAGCTGCTGGGATTTTGCATCAATAAAATCGCTGGAATCATCACTCCTTCCGGAAACAGTAAAGGACTTCTCGGAGAACAACCTCAAAAACCATGTATCTGTCTATGATCCAGAAGGATTTGATTTTGCAGACGGTGGAAATGACCTGATGGGCGCTGCATATTTCCTCCGGGGATCTGGCCCGGTACCGGAAAAACTGGATCCGTATAATCCCTACTCCTTTATCTCACCAAAGGATCTTCCTGTCGAGGTGCGGGTGAGTGATGTCCCAATGATTCCGGGCCGGTCCGGACCGACTGATAATGAGAATGTAAAATGGGCTCTTGTCAACCTTGGATGTCTGTATACCACCATCCTGTATGATGATACCTATTTTAATTCAGAAACGAATGCATTCTATAATCCTGACGGGAAGACACCAAACCATGCAATCTCCATCGTGGGCTGGGATGATACCTATCCTGCCTCAAACTTTAAGACGCAGCCGGCCGGAGACGGAGCATTTATTTGTGCAAACAGCTGGGGTCAGAACTGGGGCGACAAGGGATTTTTTTACGTCTCGTATTACGATACCCTGATTGCAAAACGGTTATCGGCATTTACTGCCGCAACCCATCCGACCGACGGAAGTTATGGATATGATACACTGGGATGGGTAAACAGTTTCGGTTTTGGTTTTCCTGACGCCTCTGCCGCGAATGTGTTTATCGCTGATGCCGATATCGAGATCACCAGTGCAGGATTTTACATCCCGCAGGTCGGAACCAGTATTACCGCCTCAGTCTATGTGAATCCTGATAACGGGCCTGTTGGCAGTTCCTCACCGGCAACATCTGACAGTGAGGTGTACCAGATTCCCGGCTATCATTCACTCCTGTTTGATCTTCCGGTAAAGGTAAAGAAAGGAGAGAAATTTTCCATTGTTGTTGATTTCAACACCCCTGACTATGGATTTCCAATCCCGGTTGAGTACCCGGTCCCCGGATACAGCAGTAAGGCAACCGCACAAACAGGACAGAGTTATGTCAAGACGTCAACCGGGAAATGGTCAGATCTGACGACGTGGGATCCGCAGGCCAACGCTTGTATTCGTGCAGGGTATAAGCTCATCTCCGGACCAAAAGCAGACTTTTACGCAGAACCTACCAGTGGCAGTGCTCCGCTGACCGTCAGTTTTCATGACATCTCAACCGGCAATCCAGAACGCTGGCTCTGGCAGTTTGGCGATGGGGCAACATCTACCGAACAAAACCCGATCCATACCTATGCATACAACGGGGTGTATTCAGTCACGCTTACCAGTGATACTCCTGCTGGTGAATCAGTGATGGTGAAAAAAAATTACATCACCGTCTCTGAACCTACCAAGATCATCGTTCCAGATGATCACTCGCTGATCCAGGAGGCGATCAACCATGCTGCCCCGGGATCAACCATTCTTGTGCGATATGGGTATTACCCGGAAAAACTGACCATTAATAAACCCATCACCCTCATCGGTGAGAGCAATGCCGATAAGCAGAAACCTATCATTGATGCACAGTTCACCGGAACGCCGGTCAGTATCACAGCTGCCGGAGTAACCGTGGAGAATTTCTCCCTGACCGGTGCATGGTCTGAGACTGCAATACGGCCTGCTGTTGCAGTCAGGGGAAATGAAGCAGTAATCAAAAACAACTGGATTTTTGAGAATTATGCAGGTGTCAGATTTGAAAATGTTGTCCGTGGAACGCTTGATGGAAATATCATCTGGAATTCTACCAGTCATGCGATCTATGGGGAATCCAGTTCCTACCTTGATATCACTAATAATACCGTCGTCTGGACAAAGGATTCATCAGCGATCAGACTCGTGTCAGGGTATAATTCAGTAATCAGAGGGAATGCAATTGCTGAAAACACAAAGGCAGGCCTCTCAATTACCGGAACCGGCGTTACCATCTATGACAATTATCTGAATAATACCCAGAATGTTGCCCTGACCGCCGATACAAAGGCTGTCTGGAATATTCCAAAATCTCCAGGCCCGAACATTGTCCTAGGTCCGTATATCGGAGGTAATTTCTGGGCTGCTCCAGATGGAACAGGTTTTTCAGAGACTCATAAAGACTTGAACGGAGACGGGTTTTGTGATGAGGTTTACCGGCTTGGTGGAGAAAACGTCGATGAGCTGCCCCTTGCGGTTCCTGATTCGGTTCCCCCTTCTGCATCATTTGAAGCTGAACCAAGATCTGGCAGTCTCCCACTCACCGTTCAGTTCAAGGATACCTCCCTTGGAACTATCGAGAGCTGGCTCTGGGACTTTGGAGACGGGACATCCTCATCTGAACGGCATCCCGCTCATGTGTATGAAAGTATCGGATCATATGATGTCAATTTGACAGTCATAGGGCCGAAGGGGACTGATTCTGAGGTAAAACCTGCATATATCACTGTCACAGGAACCGGAAACAAGTATACCCTGACATTCATGCCAGGCTGGAACTTCTTTACCCCGCCCAAATCACTCTCCCCCGGAAGTGATACTGCAGCAATTTTTGGGAATATCCAGACTGACGGCCATTCCATATTTGAATTCCCGAACCAGACAGATGGCTGGAAGAGACTGAATAAGGATACCATCCTCCTTCCGGTCACCGGCTACTGGATCTATTCAAAGAATCGCGTAGATACAACACTCTGGCTTGACCCGGTCAGTGGAGGGAAAAAGACTGTTGAACCAGGATGGAATGCTATCGGTTCTCCAGGGACCGGCCCGGTTCCGGCAAAGAATGCCATGAGTCCCCTTGGCGAGAAATGGACATATCTGATCGGGTACGATGAAAGTCTGCAAAAATATGAGGATACGATTATCAGGAAAGGATCAGGAGTCCATTCAGATGACCGTCTGCTCAAATCCGGTCATGGGTACTGGCTGTATGCAACCGGAACCGGTGAGATATATGGGGCATGATGAGGGAATAGGTTATGTATCTATCCGGTCATGAGGTTCGATTGATATGACCACTATCTCCTGAACATTTCCTGTTTCAGGATCTATGATCGGACTGTATGTCCTGACAAAAAACCGGGTATCTTCATTATACCGTTCACATACCGGTTTTTTCGTCATAACTACTTTCTGAATATATGAAGTAAACCGCTCTGTTGCCTCAATATCATGATATTCTCTGTAATGGGTGCCGATGTAATCTCCATCAATCCCAAGCCTTTTCTGATGATGAGTATTCATAAACCGGTACCGGCACTCAGGATCGACGGCATAGACAGAGTCCTGCATGGCTTCAACGAGAATTTTATAATACTCTTCCAGGTTGCTGACTGTCCTTTCAAGCCGTTTGGTGTGGGTGATCTCCGTTGATATAACGGTTGCAGCAATCGTCATCCCAAGAATCTCATTTCTGACCGGACTGATAGTCCTGACAAACCACCGGTCACCCTTTTTATATTCATTATGAAGGGGCCTGCTCTCCTCGATGACTGTTTTGATAAGCTCTAAGAACTGGATCGTCTCTTCATCAGAGTGAAGATCCTCATAATTATAATCACGAAAATCCTTATCGCCAATTCCCAGACGATTCTTGTGATGAGAATTCATGAAGAGATATCGTCCCCGCTTGTCTACCATATAAATAGAATCCTGGGTACATTCAACAAGGGTTTTATAATTGGTTTCAGATTGGATGAGGGCTTCTTCGATCCGCTTTCGCATAACAGCCTGGTGAATCATATTCCGCAGTTCAGCAAACTGAACCCGTGGTTCGGATCCTTTCTGCAGATAAAAATCAGCACCAGAATTTAATGCTTCAATAACGACTTCTTCCCTGCTTCTTCCGGTAAAGATAATAAAGGGTGTTTCTAGTCCCATCCGTTTGATGGTCTTTAAAAATTCTATCCCGTCCATCTGGGGCATCTCATAATCAGAGACGATGGCATCGTATTTTTTCTCACGAAGCATACCTATCGCAGTAAGAGCCGATGTGCTTGTATCAACCGCGATATCACCCCCTTTTTCAAGAAACAGACGCGTAATGTCCAGTAGTTCCGGCTGATCGTCTACAAGCAGAATTTTTATGATCGTCATATGCAGGACAGTGCTCTTATGAAGCGAAGTGTTATCATGAAACTCCCCAAGGATACTATATCGTTATACTTCCTTTCTAAAAAAAGGGTCGGATATGACTGACACTCCCAACAGCTATATATAATAATTTTGGAAACCGAGAGAACAAATTGAGTACATACTTATACTTTCTTCGTGAATTATCTTCCATACTCAATGACTAAAGGACCCGCCCCGACTCAGGTTCTTCAGATGTATATCCCGGTATTTCTGATATTCTGCATTATGTGTACCTGTTTTTCTGGTGGGTGCATCCATCATGAAAACACAGAGACAAATGCGACCATTCGTATCGGTATACTCCTCCCCTTATCCGGTGAATTCTCTGCACGGGGGTATGAATGTCTGAACGGATCTCTCCTCGCCATCGACGAAATTAATAAAAATGGGGGTATACAATCAAAAGGTGGCCGTTTACTCGAGTATTATATTGCAGATTCGAAAGGAAATGCTACTATCGGAGCTCAAAAGACGAAGGAGCTCATCCATGATGCACAGGTACGGGTAATAATCGGAGCATACCAGAGTACGGTTGCTATTGCTGCCACACAGGTTGCAGAGCAATATAAAACTCCTTTTATCGTAAATACCGGTGTGTCTGATATTATTATCGAACGGGGATTTGCATACACCTTCCGTATTATTCCTTCTGTTGATGATTATGCATATACTAAGGTTCAATTCCTAAAAGCCCTGAACCGGATTTTCCAGACTCCCATACAGAGGGTAGCACTAATTTATGAAAATTCAGCGTTCGGGACTGGTGCAGCCCTTTCAGAGCATACATTTCTGAAAAAAGAAGGTTTTACCATAATCAGTGAAACCAGTTATGTACCATCAAATGTAAGCTCCTTTTTGCATACTATCAGAATGGTGGCAGACGAAAAACCTGATGCGATTTTTACCACTACATACCTGAAAGATGGGGTTTTTATCGTTCAGGAACTCAGGGATGCAGGATATACAGGCCCAGTTATTGATTCCGGAGGGGGGACAATTTCCCAGAGTTTTATTGATAGCCTTCATGACAAGGCAGAAGGTATGTATTCAATATCTGAACTTGTATATTCGCTTCCTGCGGTCAGGGAATTAAATTCCAGATATTATAACAGATTTGGAGTAAATCTCTCCGGAGCCAGTGCCTATACCTACCAGGCAGTTCTTGTTTTAGAGGATGCACTTAATCGATCAGTCACCCTTGAGAGGAAAGATATCCGAAATGCTCTTTCAACGACGAATATTACCACATATTCGGAAAATCTCCTGCCCGATGATATGATAGCCTTTGGTCCCAACGGACAAAATGACTTCTCCCGCCTTACCATCATGCAGGTACGGAATGGGACATGGAAGACGGTATGGCCTGAACATTACGCTGATTCAGATGTAACAGGATTATTCACCCGCAGATCATGAATAAACCGGAATCTCAAAATTATATACCGCCACTCAAACGGATTAGCACTCGCACAGTAATCAGTATTGTTCTTCTGGTAATCATGATGGTTCTCGCTGTCGGGTGTGGCATCATCTGGTTAGCCTACTCCGAGCAGGAAAAAATTATCCATCAGAATCAGAAAACTATGGCAGAAGAAGTCAGCATGACCATATCTACCTATTTTTCCGGTCTAGCCGACAATCTTCAGATAGTTGCTAAAAGTTCGCATTTTTCATCATTGCCTTTAAGCGGGCAAAAAGAGATCCTCATAGATCTCCTCACCGATAAAAAGAAGATGTTCCATGAATGTTCGGTTCTTACTCCTGACGGTCATGAAATCCTTAAATTATCCAGATTTTACACATATATGCCCTACGAACTTGGCAATCTCTCATCAGATCCACTCTTTATCCGTGCAAGGAACGGGGAACCAGCATTCTCTCCCATTTATATCTACCCGAACACCGGTTTAATTTCAGTGGATATCGCAATTCCAGTAATAAATGAACAGGGTTCTGTCACCCATGTATTGAAGGGAACGGCACGAATTCTATCCCTCTGGAAGATGATTGAAAAGATAGATATGGGAATGAGCGGGTATGCCTATGTCGTTGATAATAAGGGGCATTTTATCGCCTATAAAACAATTTCAGAGATATTAGAGAAATATGGAACTCTCATGACTGCCTATCCGCCGGTTCAGGAATTTGTTTCCGGGCAGATGACCAAAAAAGACAAAATTTCTTCCTATATAGGATTACAGGGTAAAGAAGTCATTGGATCATATGCACCGATTGAGGGGACCGATTGGGCAGTCATTACCGAACTTCCAACCAGTGAGGCATTTGAAAATATCACACGGATGATTCAGATCACTCTTGCAGCCCTGATAATTGGCGTAATCTGTTCCATCCTTCTAGGATTTTTCCTGTCAAGGTACCTGACTGATCCAATCTTAAATCTTACAACCACGGTAGACAGAATCGGTCATGGAAACCTGGAGACAGAAATATATGAGATATCCAGGCCTGATGAAATTGGAATTCTTGCCCGTGGTATCGCACGAATGCAAAAAAACCTCCGTGATACATATCTGGATCTTGAACTTCGTATATCTGAGTTGACCCTCGCCCGTGAGGAACTTCGGATTTCAGAGGAGCAGTACCGCACCATATTTGAGCATTCAGAAAATCCTCTAATACTTGTTGAGAAAGATTGTACTATTACACTCATCAATAAAAAATTCGAAGAACTCTGGGGGTACTCCCAAAAAGAGGTTGTTGGAAAGAAAAAATGGACTGAATTCGTTGCAAACCAGGAAGATCTGGACCGGATGATAACTTTTAACAAACGACGGCAGTCAGGGGACAAAAATGTCCCTAATATGTATGATTTCAGGTTTAAAACCTATTCTGGGGAGATTCGGGATATTCTGATCAGCGTTACCCAGATGCCCGGAACAGGTCAGACGCTGGCAACCCTGATTGATGTTACTGAACAGAAGAAATTTGAGCAGGAATTAATTCAGAAAAACAGAGATCTTCATGAAGCATATGAAAAACTGACTGCAAACGAAGAAGAACTGAGAAAGAGTTATAATTCTCTTGCAACATACGAGCAGGAACTTCGGAAGAGTGAACAAAAATACCGGAGTGTTGTCGAGGACCAGACTGAACTCATCCTTCGTTTCAATCCGGATGGGAAGGTCCTTTTTGTAAATGATGCCTTTTGTTCCTTTTTTAAATCTGATCGGGATGAAATTGTCAGATCAGGTCTTACCTTTTCAGGTATTGCAGCATTTGCTTCAGAACTTTTGAACCGGATCTCTTCCCTGGCTAAAGAAAACCCAATGGTTACCTTTGAACAAAAATTTTTGGTACCTGATAGCGAGGAAAAATGGTTGAATGTCACAATCAGGGGGATATTCTCAGAATCTAGATTTATTTCAGAGTTCCAGTCAGTTGCCAGGGATATCACCGACAGGAAACGGGCTGAAGAAGCACTTGAAAGGGCAAGGAATAAACTGAGTCTATTAAATGCAATCACATTTGAGGATATCAGAAATTATGTCTTTACCTTATCAGGATACCTGGAAGTCCAGAAAGATATGATCCCTGATGCGGGAATCATTTCCCTTATTGAGAGGGAACAAAATATTGTAAAGAAAGTATCGCAGTCTATTGAATTTGCAAAAGATTATCAGGATATGGGTATAAAACCCGCACACTGGCAGAACGTACTTCAGGTCTATCTCTTTGCAATATCCCATCTGGATCTTTCTCACATTGAACGAATAGAGGAGATAAAAGGAGTTTATGTGTATGCTGATCCCCTTCTTGAAAAGGCATTTTCCAACCTTGCCCAAAACCTTGTCACGCATGGGAAAGATACCATAACAAGACTCCATATCTATACCAAAATGCAGGAGACTGATCTTGTCATTGTATTTGAGGATAACGGACAGGGTATTCCTGATGATCTGAAGGAATATCTGTTCACCAGAAGGAACGATGTGAAAAAGGGTCTGGGGCTGTATTTTGTTAGTGAGGTTCTTGCAATCACTGGTATCAGGATACAGGAGACGGGCATATATGGAAAAGGGGCACGATTTGAAATTATTGTTCCCCAGGGAAAATACCGTACTGAATAATTTAAAACGCATCTCTCGGAGTTATTTTCAATCAATAATACATACGAACCCGTTTCTTCCATTTTTTCTCTTTGGGAACAGGCTTTTCCCAGAGTTCCTGAAAGAGGCCGCGGTTTTTCAGTTCCAGGTAACATCGCATACAGGCCATAACATCAGCACCGGCATCGTGGGCATTCTCAAATGGTTCTTTAAAGAGAAACAATACAATTCACCTGTTTTAAAATCGAATCTCCATCAGTCAGTATCCATGCCAGCTGAACGAGCCGCGGCCAGTACTCCGGATAATGAAACGGGTCTTTCTCTTCTTTTGGAAGACCAGTAGTTTCAGTATCTATGATCAGGTAATTCATGGATAGTATTGTGCATACACGGTGAAGAACCGGTTGGAGCGAATTCAGAGAGAAGGTTCCTCAAGAACTTTTCTCACCTGTTCGATAACTGTTTCATGAGCGACAGTCAGGACCTCATCGCCGGGAAGAAGGACGATATTGCCACGTGGAATAACAAGCTTATTATTCCGTATGATAGCAGAGAGAACGCATTCCTCTGGGAGATGAAGATCCTTTATGGCCTTTCCTGATGCAGCTGACCCTGTGGTCACGATATGTTCAACTAAAGAGTATTCACCGGTCCGAAGCTTAAGCATGGTCATCATATCACCCACGGTCATCTCCCGTGCGATAAGATGAGCCATCAGATCTGCCTGGTTTACCATCACATCCACCCCCATTTCCCTGGTAAAAAGCCAGGCATTTCGCGGGATATTGACCCGGGCAATTGTCCGTTTTACCCTGAACTCAAATTTTGCAAGACTTGTGATGACAAGGTTCATCTCGTCATATCTGGTCACAGCAGCAACGACGTGGGCATTTTTAATACCGGCGGTGATGAGTGCATGGGGATCAGTCGGCTCTCCTTTGACCAGAATCCCTGGCATCTCTGCTTCAAGACGGTCCCATTCATCAGCCATTCCCTCCAGAATCGTCACAGTATGCCCGTTCGCTCTTAGAATCTTCGCGAGATAAGTTCCTACTTTTCCTCCACCGGCGATAAGAACAGTAAGACCCATCATCCCCCTCCCACGGTTCGCATTTCTGTTCTGAGCCGATCCACTGCATGTTCTTCAACAGCGATATGCAGAATATCTCCCTTTTCCAGTATTGTGCCCAGCGTAGGGATACTTGTTTTTCCCTTCCTTGTCAATGAGAGTATAATCATCTCGCCAGGTACAGTCAGATCTTTGATCGGATGTCCTGCAAGGAGCGGAGGAATATCATACCGGACAATCCCCACTTCGCCGTTTCCAATCCCATGAATGATATCAAGGGTCGAAAATGTTAAAAGTTCAGATATTCTTTCTATCCCTAGGGAGACATTGGTAACGGTCTGAATACCAAGCTTATGATAGAGCTCGGCATACCGGGGATCATGAGTTCGGGCGATGACTTTGGGAACACGAAACATCTGTTTAGCTGCCCGGGCAACGACGATATTAACCGCGTCATTTCCAGTGACTGCCGCAAGTCCATCGGCTTTTTCTATTCCTCCCTCAATGAAGGATTTTCTATCCAGAGCATCCTGATTGAGAACTTTTCCCTGAAAATACGGACCAAGACGGTCAAAGGACTGAGAATCCTGATCCACAACCGTAATATCATGATGGGACCGGGCAAGACGTATTGCAAGTCCGGATCCCATCCGGCCACATCCGATGATGATGATCTTCATATTACCCCTCCTGATGATGAATCACTTCTTTTCTCTGTTCAATCATTCGAATAACTCCTTTTCTCAACTCCTCCGCAAGGAGCAGAACAGGTGCCCAGGCAAACAGAAACAGCCAGTTCTCAACCGGGAATGGTGCTGTTCCTATGATTTCCTGGAATAATGGTACATAAAGGACAATGAGAATGATTATCAGTTCACTGGCAATACCGGCCCAGACCATTTTGTTTGTGAAAAAACCGACTTTGAAGATGGAACTACGCTCAGTCCGGTGTGCAAGGACATTTCCGATCTGAGTTGTGACAACCGCTGCAAGAGCCATGCCAACCGCTGAATGGTAGAGCGGGCCTTCTGCGGGAAGATCGAAAAATCTCCCCCAGTACCCGTTTGTCCAGTACTGATAAAAGAACGCTGACAGTACTGCAAGGGACTGGATAGGTCCAAGCCAGAGATATGATCGCAAAAGAAGAGAGCGGGTAATGACATGCTCATTAAGGTTTCTTGGTGGTTTATCCATGATTCCAGGTTCCGGAGGTTCTGATCCAAGGGCAAGGGCAGGAACCAGATCAGTGCCCAGATCAATGGTAAGGATCGGCATGACGTCAAGAGC
>ERZ795060.1946-NODE-1946-length-22314-cov-4.792893_pt1 | contig 22314 bp, 20 predicted proteins | sample MGYA00375144_ERZ795060 | MGnify/ENA primary metagenome ERZ795060 (study PRJEB30189, sample SAMN05720157) | activated sludge metagenome | isolation source: anaerobic digester from wastewater treatment plant | place: Japan | collected 2015-05-15 ...
CTGCGGTATCCACCTATGCCGAGCAGCAGTTGCAGATCATCAATCAACGCATTATGAGCACTACGCGTCTCATGGAGATCATCAACAGGCTGAACCTCTACCCTGAACTGAAGAGCAGGATGATGACCGAGGAGATCATCGAGCGCATGCGAGAAGATATCGCGCTCGAACCTATCAGCGTGGACGTGGTCGACCCCAAAACAGGCAGGCCAACCACGGTGACCATCGCATTCACGATCTCCTATGAGGGCAAGAATGATCCTGGCAAGGTGCTCCAGGTAGGCAACGTCCTGACATCACTGTTCTTGGAGGAGAATTCCCAGGTCCGTGAACGGCAGGTCACCGAGGTCTCCAACTTTCTCCAGGACGAGGTCGCAAAGGTCAAAGGGGACCTGGAGCGGTTGGACGGAGCCATTGCCCAATTCAAACAGTTGCATATGAACAATCTCCCTGAGCTAGTCCAGGTCAATATGCAGAGCATCAACGACACCGAACGGAATATTGATCTGCTGAACAACCAGCTGACCCAGCTCAGGGAGAAGGAGGGGTACCTTCTTACGCAATTGTCTAACACCCCGCAGGATCTCATGCAGACAGACCGGCAGCGGCTCAGCGAGCTGAACGTGAGGCTCGTGAACCTTAAGCACCAGTTTTCGGATGCACATCCTGATGTTATCAAAACCAGGTCCGAGATAGCCGAGCTGGAGAAGAGGGTCGATGCATCAACCAGCAAGGGAAATCCCCGGCCTGACAATCCGGCCTATATCAATCTTGCCGCGCAGCTTGCGAGCACCCGGTCTGAGATGGCCTCCGTGAATGCACAGATCGAGAGCCTCAGGAACAGGCTCAACGACTACAAGCGCCGCATTGAGCTTTCCCCGCAGGTGGAGGCGGAATACAACGCCCTGCTTATGGAGCGGAACAGCACACAGCTGAAATATGACGATCTCATGAGGAAATACATGGAGTCTAAAGTTTCCCAAGGCCTAGAGAAGGAGCAGAAAGGCGAACGGTTCACCATCATTGACCCGGCGCGTATGCCTGAGAAGCCCTACAAGCCAAACCGCCTCGCAATCATGCTCATCGGTCTGGTTCTAGGGATCGGTGCCGGGATAGGAACAGCCTCGTTCAAGGAGTATGTCGACTCCTCGGTACGCAACACCTCCATGCTGACCGAATACACATCGTTCCCTGTCCTTGCGAACATCCCGACCATCGTCTTGGAAAGTGATGTTGCAAAGAAGAGGGATCTCATGACCCGGATCGTCATCGGGCTGCTGGCCTCCCTGGTGTTTGGCGTCCTCATGTTCCATTTCTTTATCATGGATCTCGACATGGTGTGGGTGAAGCTGGTCAGATGGATGGGCATATAGCCATGGGAAAAGGAGAGAGGTAACTGCTCATGAAGATTATAAAGGCACTTGACAAAGTCAGACGTTTCCGTCAGGCATCCATCGCATCGGATGGAGAGACACCTGTCATGAAGGTATATGGGAATGCGCCTGTATATTCGGAATCGAGGCGGGTTGACCCCGATATGGATACCATGGAGAAAAACAGGTGCGTGTGCATGCGCCACGATTCCCCTTACCTGGGGGCTTACAAGGTTTTGAGGACCCAGATCCAAAAGGCTACCGTGAACCATAACTGGAAGAGTCTCATGGTTACAAGTGCACTGCCTGGCGAGGGCAAGACCCTGACATCCATAAACCTGGCCCTCACATTTGCCCGAGCCTTCGACCTCACCGTTCTTCTCGTCGACTGCGATCTACATCGCCAGGATGTCCATAAATTCATGGGCATCGAGAGCAATAACGGACTGATTGACTATCTTGCCGACGGCGTCCCCATCAAGGACCTCATCATATGGCCCGGCATTGACAAGATGACTTTAATCTCGGGCGGGAGAGCGATCAAGGAGACCACCGAGTTCCTGACCTCGCCCCGCATGAAGACCCTGGTGGAAGAGGTGAAGGGCCGCTACCAGGACAGGTATGTCATCTTCGATACCCCCGCGGTACTCACCGGCGCAGATGCCATTGCCTTCGCATCCATGGTGGATTGCATCATCATGGTGGTGGAGGCGAACCGGACCCCCATGAAAGACGTTAATAGGGCGTTGGAGCTGCTCCCGAAAGAGAAATTCCTCGGATTCGTCCTGAACCGGGACAATACCAGAATAGACAATCTCTAGCATCCCGAGGATGGGGGTCTCGACAGAGAACCTTTGACAGTAAAGCGAAGAAGGGCAGTGCCGTACAAGGCGCTGCTTTTTTACTCAAGGATCTGCATCCGGGCTCACCAGACGTTGGCATATTCGAGATATTTTCACGGGGAGGATAGAGAGACTATGCGGTCGTGGCATTTGGGAAATCGGAAGTGCTGTGTGCATGCGTGATGGCAATGAAACCGTAATTTCATATCATGGCGAGCTGCAGAATGGCTTGTGTCGAGCTTTTCCGGATGGAATAAGTTTCCTGTGACTCGAAATAGCCTAGGTGAGCGGGTACCTTCTGCTGGAGATGCTTTGGCGTTGTAAGCAGAGACATGGTCAGAGTAGAAGCCTCCCCGTGGATGACACTCTGCTTGCGGGAACATGTGAAGACGCCGTCTTCAATGGTAAGGCGCAAGTGCTTGGCCGTCTTGTAACGGTTCACGACCGCCCCGAGCTTCTTGGCGATCTCCGCTTTCCTAAAGGGCTTCCTGGTGCGGCGCGAGCCTGAGACTGAAGCTTTGACTCTTTCTGATGGTTGAACTTCGGCCTAATCCCGGTGTCGCAAGTTCGATCCTTGCCGGGGGCATTCGAGACGGCCCTTGTGCGGCCGGACCTTTCTCCCCGCCACTTGCCTTGGCCGACTTCCGTCTTTATTGTTTCCCCAGAAAGGACCGCTCCCCTTGCCAAGGAAAGAACGGAGGATTATCCTCATCTGCCAGTGCCTGGTCAACCCCTACTGCAGGGTGCACATCCTGGGGCAGAACTTCCCGCTCTCCCGCGAAGTGACCGACTACCTCCTGCAGAGGAACGTGGGCATCATCCAGTACCCTTGCCCGGAGACCACGGCCATGGGGCTCATGCGGAACCCCCAGGGCCGCCAGCAGTACGACAGCGTCTTCTTCCGCACCCACTGCAAGGAGCTGCTCAAGATTCCCATGCTCATGGTGCGGGAGTTCCTCAAGAACCGCTACCGGCTCTGCTGCTTCATTGGGCTGGAGAACAGCCCCACCTGCGGCATCCACTGGGGAAAGCACAAGGTGAACCGGTACGGCACCGAGTCTCCCATGCCTGCGGAAGAACCAGGGGGCAAGGACCCGGCGCTTAGGGGCATCATGGCGGAGATCCTCGAGGAGGAGCTGTCCAGGGAGGGTATCACGGTCCCCTTCCTCGAACTGCCTGCGCTGTCGCCCCCTGATTCAGACAAGAGGAGGCGGTTCTGGCAGGATGTGGAGGCGGCGGTCTCTCCTGTTCCCTGAGGACAACCTGCCTCCCTCGGGCTCACGAAAGCCTGACGCCTTGTCCGGTCACGGCGAGGAACCCTTCTTGCTCGAGGCAGGAGAGGACCGTTTCCAGCCTATTCCTCTCGATCCCCACGAGGGCGGCAAGCTCCTTCTTCGTCATCGGTCCCCGCTCCAGGAGGGCCTTGATGACCCTGCCGCGCGCCTGGCGGTTCGAGCCCTCGAAGGGCGCCTGCCTGGTGTAGTGTGCGCTCCTGCGGTTGGGGTTGTGCGCATGTTTTCTCAGCATGGCGCCGTAATCCATGAGGGCATAGTACCAATCCCTGGGGTTTTCCCTGTCCAGGGTCTTCTCCACGAGGGGCAGGATCTCGCGGTCGCGCACATCCGTACGGTCCGGGAAGAAATGGTGGATGAACGCCCGACGGATATTGGTCTCGATGAACGCGACCGGGATCCCGTATGCAAAGGCGCAGACAGCACCCGAGGTTGACGGCCCTATACCGGGGAGCGTCTCCAGGGTTTGCCTGTCCGCTGGGATCACCCCGCCATGCCTGGACACCACGACCCCGGCCGTCCTCCACACATTGAGCGCCCTGCGGTTGTACCCAAGCCCTCTCCACCTGACGAGCACCTCTTTCAGGTCAGCCCCCGCCAGGGCCTCGATGCTGGGAAACGCATCCACGAACGACTGGAAGCACCCCTGCACCCGTTCAACCTGCGTCTGCTGGAGCATGAACTCGGATACGAGGACCCTGTAAGGCGTCACCTCCGTACGCCAGGGCAAATCCCTGCGATGACGTTCATAATGATCGAAAACCTTCTCAAGAAAAGCTGTATACATGAATGCCCGCAATGCCGGTATGCCCTGCGCGTTGGCCTCCCTCTGGCTTATATTCCTCGAACGCACCGAACAAAGGGTGTGCGTGCGTACGCCGAACACCTGTTCTCGGCGGCAACCTTCTTGCGCAGCTCGCCCGGTCGGAAACCATGGTATACGGGATCAGCCGGACAGACAAGCATGGTTCAACTCGCCAAGAGGGGCGGGAGGGGATGTTGGCCAGCGGCGCCAGAGAAGAAAAGAGGGACCGGCGATGAGGCGCCGGTCCCTGTCCTGTTTCACCTGGGAGCTGCTCCCGCTTGGGAATGGAGAACCTCTCGACCGTGTCCGTACCGTCGGGATTTCACCGGGCCCTCTCGCCCTGTCTCTCCCTCGAGGAGAGCGTGTCTTCGTTGAGATAGTTGTCGAGACCGTTGGCGAGGGTACCAGCCATGGTCGAGTTCCCACAGCCCGCGGTATTGTCGGCAGTAACGCCGGCTGCCCCCGTAGGCTGTCGGAACGTCTCACCCCGACGGCCGGTTTCCTTTCCTGGAATCGGGAGGATGGCCTCTATTCGCCCCCGTCAATTCTTGGGCATGTACTTGATAGGGATAGTACCGCTCCAGATTCTCGATCCACCATCCGCACCCGATGTCAAGGTCAGGGTGGTCCCGTCAATGCCCGGACCTATGTTCGAGATCGTCGACTGTAACGAAAGGGTGTTGGCGTCTGCAACCGCGCAGTCCCATGCAGCTTGTACGCAGTACGTCGTCGGGAGAGTGATCCCGAAGGTGTTCTGACAGACAGCATAAAAGTTATCGGAGATATCTGCAGGCCAGGTCGCGGTATCGCTGTGATGAGACTGTGCCGCCGTCATCGCCGCCCCCAGGGCGTCGGCCAACTCTGAAACCTTGGTCTTCTTGGTATACTGGTCGTATACCGTTATGCCAATGGTTGCAAGGATGCCGATAATGGCAACGACGATCATCACCTCTATGAGGGTAAAGCCTCTGGTTGTTTTCATATGCGCATTCTCGGGCAATCCCTTTATCTAACAGTATCTAACAAGAAAGGGGGTGTGCCTGGGCACACCCCCTGGATCCATCGACTACTGTCTCGGCCGATACCTCTGGGGCAGAGTTCCGCTCCAGGTACGAGTGCCGCCGTCAGCGCCGGAGGTCAAGATCAGGGTTGTGCCGTCCACGTTCGTACCGATATTGGCCAGCGTCGCCTGAAGGACCAACTCGGTTGCCGTGGCTGAAGTGCATGTCCAGTTCGCCTGCGCACAGTACGTGGTGGGGAGCGTCACGCCGAAGGTGTTCTGGCAGACCGTGTAGAAGTTGTTGGTGATGTCGGCGGGCCAGCTCGCAGTGTCACTGTGGTGAGCCTGCGCCGCGGTCATGGCTGCTCCCAGGGAATTGGACACCTCTGAAACCTTCGACTTCTTGGTGTAGTCGCTGTATGCCGGGATGGCAATGGCGGCCAGGATACCGATGATCGCCACGACGATCATCAACTCGATGAGCGTGAAACCCTTCTTGGACTGTAACATAGCCTCATTCCTCCTTTTGTGTGGAATTGCTTAAGGTATGATTAAGCCGCACCGATTGGGCGTCGTATCCATCCTCCCATCCTGACTGGAAAACATGCACATCAACCAATATATACGGCAGGGACAATAATAACTTGAGAAAAATTTTTTACAAGATACATTTTGGTAACCCACGAGACCCGAGGCATGGGTCATCCCATGAAGAGTGCGGACACTTTTCACCCGGGCCCCCGTGACGGCGGGAAGCAGGGGCCAGATGCATCCACATCCAGAGGGGCAAGGAGGGGTGCATCGATGCGAGGGACGTCTTTCATCATAACGATGTGTGCCATGGTGCCTTTCCCCCTCTCGAGAGCGGTCTCGGCAAAGAGGACGGCAGCCCTGGAGAAAGGAGCGCTTGAAACCTTCCCTCTCTTCCATGCGAGGCTTCGGGTGAGGACGAGCCCTGTAAGCGGCACAGGACCGCTCCTTGTTCACCGTATCCCACGTCGCCTTCCCACGCAGTGAGGGGCAACCCTCTCCTGGTTGGAGGTGTTCGAGCAGAGAGCGAACCTACGGAAAAAGGGCCTTCGCCCGAACGGGATCGGCTTTTCTCACATCGCACTGGCCGCTGGTGACCTGTTTGCTCGTCTCTCCCGAGAGACGGCCGAGAGACCTACGCGGGCAACGGGTACAGGGCCTTGGGAAAAGCCCGGCGGCTCCTCGGAAAAACCCGTACTTAGGTGCGGACACGGGCGCATTCCCAAGGCCGTGAAGCGGGCATGCTCGTGGAGACGAGGTCAGTGGTCCTCGTGATCGTCCAGGGTCTCGGCGTAGAGGATCCTCTGGCAGGACGGGCACGTGATGAGCTTGTCTCCGCGCACGAGCTCGTTGAAGAGCTGCGGCTGGATGTGCATATGGCACCCGCGGCACACGCCGTCCACACACGCCACCACGGCCAGGCCCTTCTTGCTGTTCTTGATCCGGTCGTATCTCGACAGGAGCGAGGGATCCACCCCTTCGCGAAGAGCCTTGTCTTTCCCCCGGTAGTCCGCGAGCACGGCCTCGAGCTCCCTGATCTGTTGCTCAACCTTGGCCTTTCGCTCCTCAAGGACGGCGCGGTCCGCGTTGAAGGACTCCCTGATGCGCTCCCGTTCCATGCTTTTCTTCTCGATGCGCTCCATGATGGACAGGATCTGTTCCTCGAGATCCGCCTTGCGCTTTTTCGCGAGATCGATTTCCCGCTGGAGGGCGAGAAACTCCTTGTTGGTCTTTATCCTCTTTATTCTCGCATCGGCGGCGTCCAGGATCGCCTGGTTTTCCTTGAGCTCCGCCTCCAGCGGCTCTTTGCGCTGCTCGTAGGATGCGATCTCCTCGTCGATGGCATCAAGGGATCGCTTGCGGGCCTGTATGATGCTCTCGATCTCTTCGATGTTTTTGGGAAGCTCTCTCAACCCCTCTTCAGCCTTGAAGATTTCCAGCTCCACCTGCTGAAGGGCTATCAGATCTTCGAGTAAGTTTTTCAATGTGCCTCTCCTCGATTCGTTTTCTCGTAGGCGGTGAAGACGTCCCTGCCCTTGTGGACGATCACCCGTATGCCGCACAGTTCTGCGCCCAGCCTCCCTGCGAGGCTGTCGAGGACGATCTCCTCTGTCGCGAAATGGCCGAGGTCGACGACGTTCATCCCTGCCTCTACGGCCTCGAGGGCTGCGTGGTAGCGTACATCCCCCGTGACATAGGTGTCGCATCCGAGCGAGCGGGCCTGGCGCCACAGCTCCATCCCGCTCCCGGGGCATGCACCCACGGTCTCAACGAGCCTTCCCGCGTCGCACAAGCGCGCAGCCCGGAAGGGGAGGCCCTCCACCCATAAAGACAGCGGCGTCTTCGTTCCCGCCTTCCCAACCCTCAGGAACCCTTGACCTGAGGCATCCTTCAAGCCGAGCGCCTCCGCGAGCATATCGGCCGTGCCTCCCGGGGCCTTGTCGAGGTTCGTGTGCATGCACACGAGCCCGAGCTTTTGCCTCAAGAGGAGCTCTATCTTCCTGGACACGGTCTCGGCCAGGTCGATCCTCCCCAGGGGGGTCATGATCAGGGGATGGTGGGTTACCACCAGCTCACACCCGTTGGTCGACGCCATGCCGAGGGCTTCGAGGGTTGGATCAAGCGCCACGAGTATCGAGCGCACCTCCATGGTGGGGTCGCCCACCTGCAGCCCGATGTTGTCCCACGCTTCTGCAGCGTCGAACGGCGCTATCGAGTTCAACACCGCCAGGACGTCCGAGAGTCTCATGGGCGATGTAAAAAGGGGTGCTCTCGAAGAGCACCCCTCATGGACCTTCCGGTCAGTCTGCTCGTAGCAACACAGTCTTTGATCGCCGCCTTGCTCACCCTTGTTCCTTTGGCCCATTGATGGGCCCACCTGGGATCGAACCAGGGACCTACCGGTTATGAGCCGGTGGCTCTACCAATTGAGCTATGGGCCCTCTGTCAAGAGGTTCTTAGTCTAAACGAAAAAAAGGTGTCAAGGCTTATTTGCCCTCGGTTTTCTCGATGATATCCACGATATCGATGCTCGTATCGAGGGATTTGAGGCTCGCATCTATCCTCTTCATCTCGTCGAGGAGCCTTGCCTTTTCCTGTTCGTCCTTTTCGCGCGAGGCCTGCTTCTCCATCACGGCCTTCTGCGCAGTGAGGTATTCCTTCTCCCTCGCGGGCAGCGACAGCAGTCTCGGGACCTCTGTCTGGGAGCCGGAAGAGGTCTCCCTGAGGAACGCCAACACCTCTGGAGACTCGGAGCGGGTGAGGCCGTGCTGCATGTCGGTGTTCATGAATGCGACCTGGTCGTAGTAGAAGGTGAACACGGTCTTGATCATGGTGGAACGTTTCGCAAGGAGTTTCGACAGGTACCCCTTGAAATCCGAGAACCTCTTCTCGATCTTCTCCTCCGCCTTTGACCTGGCGGTGGAATCCGACGCCGTGAAGTAGTCCTTCGCCGCCTCGGCAAAGAAGTCGTAGTAGCAGTGGAGGGCCAGCATCACGATCGTGTCCCCGACGATGTTGCCGTTGGTCGTGCAGGAACTCGTGGACATCGCCCCGCCCCGCGCTATGATCTCGGCGGGCGCCTTCACCATCCAGTCCGTTCCGAAGAGCCCGGGGATGTTGGTGACCGCCTCGTACCGATGGCCGTTCTTCCTGATTTTCTCCACGAGGGCCGCGTCACGGTAGATGAGCCCCAGGGCCTTGAGGTTCGGGATGAGCGCCGCGCAGATGAACCCGTATTCGTTGTCCTCATAGAAACTGAACACCAGGTAGGAAGGCGAGGTGATCGTGAGGAAGTCCGGCGGGAAGTTCACCAGGATCTCCTCGCCGTCTATCTCCCTTATGGTGGTGGGGGTCTTCTTGAGGATCTGTGCGAAATCCTTGAACATGTCCGTGGCTATCACGTTCTCGACGATCCTGGTGAAGATCTTCTTGAACCGCTCCGCCGCCTTGCCGAACTCGTAGGGATTGTAGTCGAACAGCGGCTGCTTCAGGGCGATACCGGTCCTGAAGAGGGTCCCTGTGGGGCTGAAGTTCCTCGAGCACAAGACGCTGATCTGGTCCTGCCTCGAAAGGATCCTCTTGTCCCATCCCTTTGCCGGGGCGGATTCGAGAAAGCCGATCGCGTAGTTCTTCTCGTGTATCTTGTCGAGCCACATCTGCATGCGGTCGGCCTTCTTGGCCGTGTCGCCCACGCAGGAAAGGAGCACGTGGGCGCCGAGATCGTTTGCGGTATCCAGCACCCGGTCCATGATGGCCTCGGCCGAGAGCTCGCCCAGGCGCACGTTGGCGTGCCTGATGACCGAGAGCACCTCCTGCTTGTCCCGAGAGAGGATCTTGATCGCAGGAAGCCCCTCGGGCGAGTCGACCAGTTCTTGCCTATCAAAAGGGATGACGTGCCGGCGTTGCGGCTCCTCGTCGAGCGTTTGCTCCACGTACCTGGTTCTAAGCTCGAACTTCCCGTCAGACTTGACCCGGTAAATGGGACTCCCCTTCTTGTCATACCCCTCGAGTATCTTTGCCTTCTCAGACCTCATGACTCCCGCCATGAGCTGCTGCACCGTCGGTATGTCAGCGGTGAACGCCCCGAAAACGACATCGATCCAGACGTCCTTGTCAGTGAGTTCCTTGGTCTTGGCCCTCGCCAGGATATCCTCGTTGTTTTCCATGGACGCGTAGATAGCCTGAAGGCCCATCCTCCCGTTGGCACCCCTGATGGCGACCCTGATCACCGGAACCCTGTCCCTGATATCCATATCTTCCTCCGAAGAATGTGTGGTGTGGTGTGCCCGACGAGTGCGAACACAACTAGATATACCAAAACGCAGGCCGCGTGGCAAGGAGGCCTCCCTGCCTCTCCAGGGGCCTTTCCCCTTTCGTGTCTTTCCTGCTATACGAACTTCATGCTCTCCGTGGACATCGCGATCGTCGGTGCCGGTGTGGTCGGTCTCGCTGTGGCGGGCGCCGTTGCCGGGTCATCGAGGGCCGTGGTGGTCTTGGAGCAGGAGGCGGGCCCGGGACGTCACACGAGCTCGCGCAACTCCGAGGTCATCCATGCCGGGATCTACTACCCCACGGGCAGTCTCAAGGCCAGCCTCTGCGTGCGGGGGGCCCGCATGCTCTATGACTTCTGCGTACGCCACGGGATCGCCCACAAGAAAACAGGCAAGGTCATCGTGGCCGCGAGCCATGCCGAGGAACCCGGCCTCGAGGCCCTCCTGCAGAGAGGCATGGAAAACGGCGTGGAGGGTCTCGCCCTGATCACCCAGGCCGAGCTCGGCCGGATCGAGCCGAACGTGAGGGGGACATGCGCCCTCTCATCGCCCCACACCGGCATACTCGACACCCATGGCCTCCTGAGGCGCCTGGAGGCCATGGCCGCCGACAGCGGGTGCACCATCCTGTACAGGACCCGGCTGTGCGCCGTCACCCCTGTCAAAGACGGTTTTGTGTGCAGGGTCGAGGGGCCGGACGGCCAGGAATACTCTTTCGCCTCCCGTGTGGTCGTGAACGCGGCCGGCCTGTGGGCGGACCACGTGGCCCTTCTTGCGGGCATCGACTGCGACAGCGCAGGATACCGGATACACAAGGTCAAGGGGCAGTATTTCCGCGTCCGCAGGTCCAAGCAGGCGCTCGTCCACGGCCTCGTCTACCCGAGCCCTGAGACGGATCTCGTGGGGCTCGGCATCCACGCCACCAAGGACCTCTCAGGGGCCCTCAGGCTCGGTCCTGATGCGAGCTACGTCGATACCATCGACTACGATGTGGACAGCGGCGCCGCCGGGGTATTCCTCGATCGGGCGCGAACGATCCTGCCGTTCCTCGAAGAAGGGGACCTCCACCCGGACACGGCGGGTATACGGCCGAAACTCCAGGCCGAAGGCGGGCCGTTTAGCGACTTCGAAATCCGGCACGAGGCCGACCGCGGACTGCCCGGCATGATCACGCTCGCGGGAATAGAGTCCCCGGGGCTCACGAGCTGTCTCTCCATCGCCGAACTCGTGAAGGGGATGGTCGAGGATTCAGGGCTCCTCTAGTCGGCGACGTGGACTGTGCGGCCCTCGAGCAGGGTCCGGACCACCTTGCCGGTGAATTGCCAGCCGAGAAAGGGTGAATTCTTCGACTTGGAGAGGACCCTGTCCTCGGTGAGGGTCCAGACTGCCTTAGGGTCGAACAGGACGAGGTCGGCCCTCGCCCCCTCGAAGAGCACCCCGCCCTCGATACCCAGGATTCTCGCGGGGTTCGTCGTGACGCACGCAAGCAGCCTCATGAAGGGAATGTCGTGTTCGAGGTGTATCTTCATGATCGCCGGCAGCAGGGTCTGGAACCCTATCACCCCGAACGGCGCAAGGTCGAAATCAAGGGCCTTCTCGTCCGCGGCATGCGGTGCATGGTCCGTTGCGATGCAGTCCACGGTCCCGTTCCTGATCCCCTCTATGAGGGCGAGCCTGTCTTTCTCCGTCCTCAGCGGCGGGTTCACCTTGAAGACCGTGTCATAGGCGGAAAGCGCCTCCTCGGTGAGCAGCAGATGGTGAGGCGTCACGTCGCAGGTCATTCCCAAGGAAGTCTCCTTGCACGCCCCGATCGCGGCCAGGGCCCCGCCGGTCGACACATGGGTGATGTGGACCGGGGTCTTCGCGTACCTGGCTACCGCGAGATCACGGCACACCATCGCCTCCTCCGCGGCGGCAGGGATCCCTGGAAGGCCGAGGCGGGCCGAAAGGGGCCCCTCGTTCATCACCCCCTTGCCTGCCAGGGACTTGTCCTCGGAGTGGAGTATGACCGGCAGGCCGAAGGTGGAGGCGTACTCCAGGGCACGTCGCAAGACCGACGCGTCTTCGACCGGCCTCCCGTCGTCCGAGACGGCGACGATACCCGAGCGCTTCATGAGCCCCATTTCCGCCAGGCGCCTTCCCTCGAGGCCCATCGTGATGGCACCCGCTGGGAGCACCCTCGCGAGCCCGACCGCACGCGCCCTGTCTATGATGGAGCGGGTCACCGTGGGGTTGTCGTTGACCGGGTCGGTGTTCGCCATGCACACGACCGTGGTTATCCCACCTGCAGCCGCGGCCGCGCTCCCTGATGCGATGTCCTCCTTGTACTCCTGCCCGGGTTCCCTGAGGTGGGCATGCATGTCTATGAGCCCGGGCAGGACCCACAGGCCGGTCGCATCTATCGTTTCGCCCCCGCCCCCCTTCGCCTTGCCAGGCGGGAAGATCCCCTCTATCCTGCCGCCGGCGATCACGATATCCGCCAGGGCGTCCCGCCCGCTCGCCGGGTCTATCAACCTCCCACCCTTAACGATCATCTGCCGATCCTCCGAGGCACAGGTACAAGAGGGCCATCCGAACCGCCACCCCGTTCTCCACCTGGTTGAGGATGATCGAGCGGCTCCCGTCCGCCGCTTCGTGCGTGATCTCCACGCCGCGGTTGACGGGCCCCGGGTGCATGATCACGGCCCCGGGCTTCATCATGTCGACGCGGCGCCTGTCAAGCCCGTAAAAGTGGGCATATTCGCGCTCGTCGGGGAAGCACTGTTCGTCCATGCGCTCCTTTTGCACCCTGAGCATCATGAGAACGTCCGCGTCCTTCACCACGGGGTCGAACTCGTGCCACACCTCCACCCCCCACGTGGATATATCCTGGGGGAGCAGGGTCTTCGGGGCGACGACGCTCACCCTCGCGCCCACCTTCTTCAGCGCGTACACGTTGGAGCGGGCCACACGCGAGTGGGCTATGTCCCCGACCATGGCCACGTGAAGCCCTGCGAGCCTCCCGAAGCGTTCCCGCATGGAGCAGAGATCGAGGAGCGCCTGTGTCGGGTGCTCGTGCGCACCGTCGCCTGCGTTGATGACCGAGCAGGAAAGCTCTCTCGCGAGCCTGGCCGGCAGCCCCGCATAGGGATACCTGATGACTATGCAATCAGGGATCATGGCCATCACGTTCATGGCCGCATCCATGATGGTCTCCCCCTTGAGAAAGGAAGAACCCGATACGGACAGGGCGACCGTGTCCGCGCTGAGCCTTTTGGCCGCCAGTTCGAAGGAAAGCCGCGTGCGGGTGGACGGCTCGTAGAACAGCAAGACCACGGTCTTCCCCCTGAGCGTGGGGACCTTCTTGATCTCCCTCCGGTTGATCTCCTTGAAGGTGGCGCTCACGTCCAAGACGGTGAGGATTTCTTCCGCGCTCAGCTCCGCTATGGACACCAGATCCTTGCGGGACCATTCCATCACTTCACCCCGCCCATGATCAAGCCGGATATCGCCCCCCGGTCGTCCACCTCGATCTTGATGGTACGGTCTTCCGGCAGGTCCACCTTCATGCCCGTGATGTCGGGCTGGATGGGCAGTTCCCTCCCGCCCCTGTCGAACAGCACGACCAGGTAGATCCGCCTTGGCCTTCCGAGATCCATGATGTGGTCTATGGCGGCCCGCGCCGATCGCCCGGTCTGGATCACGTCATCCACGAGGACGATGTCCTGGGATGAGACGTCGAAGGGGATGTCGGTGGCCTTCACCTCGTAGATCCTGCGCCGCGTGATATCGTCGCGGTACAGCGTGATGTCGAGCACGCCGAGGGGAACCCTGATGTTTGTGCGTTCCTCGAGCAGTTCCACGAGCCTGCCGGCCAGGATCTCCCCGCCCTTCCTGATCGCCACGAAGGCGATAGGCGCGCCGCTGCTCACCATGGGCGAGAGTTCTTCCGCGATCCTCTCGACAAGGCCCTGTATGATCGCAGGGTCTGTAGGCGCCTGTTTCATGAGAACCCTCTGCTAGTGGATGAGTCTCCCTACACGCCAGTATCTGACCCAAGGTCTCTCGGAGGTCCACGAGAAGTATATGATCAGGGCCTTGCCCTTGATGTTCTCGATGGGCACCTGGCCCCAGAACCTGCTGTCGTAGCTCTGGTCCCTGTTGTCGCCCATGACGAACACGTGGCCAGGGCTGACCTTTACCGGGCCGAAGAAGTCCCTCACCCTGCCCGGGCCCTGGGTCAGGGAGAATGGGTCCGTGTACTTCTCCTGCGGGATCTCGTATCTCTTTCCGTTGACGTACACCTTCTTGTCGCGGACCTCGATGACGTCACCGGGCAGGCCGATGACCCTCTTGACGAAATCCATGGAGTGGTTCACGGGGAACGTGAAAATGACGATGTCGTTCCTTTTGGGTATACGGTCTGCACCCCAGATCTTCTTGGTGGTGAAGGGCACCGTGATACCATAGTTGAACTTTGTCGCCAGGATGTGATCCCCCTTGAGGAGCGTGTCTTCCATGGAAGAGGATGGGATCCTGTACGCCTGCAGGACAAAGGCGCGAATGACCATGGCGATCACGAAGGCTACGATGAGCGCTTCCACCCAGTCCTTGAGGACATTCTTCGTCCTGTCCGGTCTCAATCGATCCCCCCTCTCTGGGTCATGTTCCGAAGGGTCGCACTACCGCGTATATCCATCCGCCGCACCTTGCCCTGTTTAACAGAATCGGGCGGTTTGCAAAAGACGTTTTTCGCTCCACAGATCCAACCATCAGCCCTGACTTCCCCCCGTAGGCGCGTTCCTGCAGGGTCGCCCGAGGTACTCGTGCAGGAACGCCTCGAGGGAGCATTGCCATAGGGGCATGAGCCTGCCTGTTTCCTGCGAGAACTTCACGGTGGAAAGCGCCGAGTATGCGGGCCTCCTGGCCTTCCTGGCGATCGCGGAGGTGGGAACCGGGACCACCGGTGTCGCTATGGCCGCGTACGCCAACGCCCTGGATGCCAGCTCGTACCAGGTTGTCACCCCCCTGTTGCACACGTGGTAGATCCCCTGCGCCCCCTTTTCCATCAGCAAGCACAGGGCCCTCGCCAGGTCGGCGGCAAACGTGGGGCTGCCGTACTGGTCGTTCACCACCTCGAGGCGGTCTCTCCCACGGGCTGCATCGATGATCTTGGACACGAAGTTGGGCCCGTTGGCGCCGATGAGCCACTGTGTCCTGACGATGAGGCTGCCCCCGTGAACGTGCCTGACCGCTTCCTCGCCGGCGAGCTTGCTCGCTCCGTATACGTTCAGGGGGTTCGGGAGATCGTCTTCCCTGTAAGGAGTGTCCTTGGTCCCGTCGAACACGTAATCGGTGCTCATGTGCAGCAAGCGCGCCCCATGCCTCCTGCAGGAACGGGCGATCGTCTCAGGCCCCCTCGCGTTCAGGAGGAAGGCGGCCTCCTCGTCGTCCTCCGCCCCGTCGACGTTCGTGTAAGCCGCACAGTTGACCACCCAGTGCGGCCTGAAAGACCTTATCGCGGCGTCCACCCGGTCTTCCCTGGTGATGTCGAGCGGGTCCTCATTGTCGGCCACGTCCGTGGCCCAGACCTCGTGGCCGAGGGACTCGAGCGCCCCGACCACCTCGCTTCCGAGCATTCCCGCCGCTCCCGTGACCAGGAACCTCATAGGCGCTCCCTGCTCCCGTACATCCTCTCGTAGTACTGGCGGTAATCGCCTGATATGATCCTTTCCCACCACCGCCTGTTCTCGAGATACCAGGCGATGGTGCTGTCGAGCCCCTCTTCGAACCCGATCTCCGGTTCCCACCCGAGCTCCCGCGAGATCTTCGAGTGGTCCATGGCATACCTGAAATCATGGCCGGGGCGGTCCTTCACGAACCTGATGAGCGTCTCGGGCTTGCCTAGGCGGCGACATATGGCCCGCACGATCTCTATGTTCTCCCTCTCGGAGTCACCCCCCAGATTGTAGACCTCACCCGTGCGGCCACGTTCCGCAACCACCACGATGCCCCTGCAGTGGTCCTCCACGTGGATCCAGTCCCTCACGTTCCTGCCGTCGCCATACACCGGCAGATCCTTGTCGTTGAGGGCGTTGACGACCATGAGAGGGATGAGCTTCTCGGGGAACTGGTACGGGCCGTAATTGTTGGAACACCTTGTGATCACCGCATCCATGCCGTGCGTATGTACGTACGCCTTCACGAGGAGGTCCGCCGCGGCCTTGGTCGCGGAGTAGGGGCTGTTGGGGGCCAGGGGAAGCCCCTCGTGAAAACTCCCGCCGGCCCCCAGGCTGCCGTAGACCTCGTCCGTGGACACCTGCAGGAACCTCCCCGTGCCGTGTCTGAGTGCGGCATCGAGCAGGACCTGGACACCCAGGACGTTGGTCTTCACGAAGACCCCTGCGCCCTCTATGCTTCTGTCCACGTGGCTCTCGGCCGCGAGGTTCAAGACGAGGTCGAACTTGTTGCGACTGAACAGTTCCTCGATGAACCTCTCGTCCGAGATGTCACCCCTGGCGAAGGAATACCGCGAACCGTAGGCCTGTTCCAGTCCTTCGGTGTTCTCGAGGTTTCCCGCGTACGTCAGGAGATCCACGTTCACCACGTGCCAGTCTGGCCTGTTTCGGAGGATGTACCGTACGAGGTTGGAGCCGATAAAGCCGCACCCGCCTGTTATGAGGACCCGTTGCATCGAGGCACCCCTCTGGGCTCAATATGTCACGCTCACCAAATACAGACCTTGGGGGGGAGCGGTAGGGCCGGCGAGAGACCGATCCCTTCCCTCAAGGATCCTTTCCACGCCCGAGGAATCGAGCCTTCCCCGGCCTACGAGAATGAGCGTGCCTGCGATGTTCCTTACCATATGGCGCAGGAAACCTCCACCCTGCACCCAGAGATACACCAGGGATCCCCTCGACTCCACTCTCGAGGAGACGACCGTCCGCACGTGGGACTTCACGCAAGACCCCGCGCCCATGAACGAGCTGAAATCATGCTCTCCGCACAGGATCCCGGCGGCGCGGCCCATCGCTTCCACGTCAAGGGGGGCGCCGAGGTGGTGGGTGTATCGCCTGAGAAACGGGTTCTTCTGCGGTGCGGTGTCGATGACGTAGACGTACGACTTGAGCTTCGCCGAGTACCTGGCGTGGAAGTCGGACGCCGCCTCTTCGGCGGACAGGACGGTCACGTCATGGGCCAGCATCGAGTTGATTCCCCTGAGGAACCCGGCGACCGGGATGGAGGAGACGGTCTTGAAGTTCACCACCTGTCCCAGTGCATGCACGCCCGCATCCGTTCTGCCCGCCGCGTGCACCCTGACCCGTTCCCCCAGGATCGTGGCGAGGGCGTCCTCCAACACCCCCTGCACCGTCCTCCCCGAGGCCTGCGTCTGCCAACCGAGGAAGTCCGTGCCGTCATATGCGATTACGCATTTGATATTTCTCATGTACCCCCTCTTGCCTGCCGAAAAGGGTAGTGTATACCACGACGCGGGGGAGCTCCCATATGGGCATCTTCAGGTGGCTGAACAACGAAAGACAGATTCCTTCCATGAGTGCCTCGTGTTCCATCGGCAAAACGTCGCTTCTCGTGTCAATCTGTGAAGCTACCGACGACGCGCTGGTCTGTACCTTTCCCTCGTGCCGTATCGAGTCCAGCCTCATGGACCTGATCTCCATGCCTGCCACCATACGCATCGATTCCACATCCATCGAGGGGACCCTGTCCTACTACACCATAGAGGATTCCACCTGCAGGGTGGGGATTTCGGTGGACAAGCGGCACCGCTCCGCCTGGCGCAGGATCTGCGCGGAGAAGATAGCCGAGCACTGTCTTTCTTCAACCAGGCACGCGCACGCGTGAGGCGGGATCCCCTGTCGTGGTGCCGGCCGGGACGTCGGGCCACGCGACATCCTCGGGCCTGACCCTTCCCAGCGCCACGAACGTGAAACCCTTCTGCTCGTCGAAGATCTCCCGGGCAAGGCTCGCCACGTCGTCGAGCGAGACGTTCTCGATCTTCTCGAGCGCCTCTTCCACGGTGACCTCACGACCGTAATAGATCTCGTTCTTCGCCATGGACGACATCCTGTTCACCGAGCTCTCCCTGGCGAGGAGCAGGTTTCCCTTTATCTGGGCCTTGATGTCCTCGATGCGTATATCGTCGATCTTCCCGCCGGCGAGCCTGTCGAGCTGTTCTCGTATGACGTCCAGGGTTTCGTTCACGTGATCGGGCGTGCATGCCGCGTAAACGGCGAGCACCCCGCAGTCACGATAGGCGTTGAGGTAGGAATAAATGGAATAGACGAGTCCGCGCTTTTCACGAACCTCCTGGAAGAGCATCGAGCTCATGGAGGCGCCGAGTATGGTATTCAGGACGATGAAGACCCATCGCTTCTCGTCGCTCATCGCAGACCCTCTCGTGCCGAGGGTGAAGTGCACCTGTTCGATGTCGCGGTAGACGACCTTTTTCAACCCGGCAGGCGCGCATGAGGCGTCCCTGTCGTGCCTGCCGTGCCTGGGTGGGATGTTCTCGAAGAGGGGCGAGGCCATGGAAACGAGGTTGTCGTGATCGATGCTCCCGGCGCCCGCTATGATAATGGAGCCTGGAGCGTAGGCCGCCTCCATGAAGTTCAAGACGCTCGACCGGTTGAAGGAGCTGACGTGCTCGGTTGTCCCCAGTATGGACGTGCCGAGAGGCGTGCCGTGGAAAAAGGTCTCGGCGAACAGGTCCGTGATGTAGTCATCCGGGGTGTCCTCGGTCATGCGGATCTCCTGGAGAACGACCTTCTTTTCCTTCTCGAGTTCCTCTTGGCTCACCTCCGAGTTCAGGAAGAGGTCGAAGAGGATGTCGCACGCCTTGGAGATGTGTTCGTCGAGGACCTTCGTGTAGTAGACGGTATATTCCTTGGCCGTCTGCGCGTTGAGGTGCCCGCCGAGCGCGTCGATCTCCTTGGCTATCTGGATGGCGCTTCGCCTTTTCGTTCCCTTGAAGAGCATGTGCTCGGTGAAATGGGCGATACCGGTGCCATCCGGCGGGTCGTTTCGGGATCCTGCGTTCACCCAGACCCCGAGGGAAACCGAACGCACACCTTCCAGCCGTTCGGAAAGAATCCGAACCCCATTGGGGAGAACTGTGGAGTTACGCATACGGGAGGGTTATCGCTTGGTCTCGCTGAGCGCGTCCTTGCGGCTGAGACGGATCTTGCCGGTCTTGCTGTCAATGCCGATGACCTTCACGATGATCTCGTCTCCCTCCTTCACGACATCCCTCACGTTCTTGACCCTCTCGTTGGACAGCTGGGAGATGTGAACGAGCCCGGATTCTCCGGAAGGGAAGTCCACGAACGCGCCGAAGTCCATGATCTTGACGACCTTCCCGCTGTAGACTCGGCCCACCTCGAGCTCCTTGGTGAGCATCTGGATCATGTCCACGGCCATCTTCGCATGGTCTTCGTCAGGGGAGAAGATATCCACCCTGCCCGAGTCGTCGATCTCGATCTTGGTGTCCGTCCGCGAGGTGATGTCCTTGATCACCTTTCCGCCCGGGCCGATCACGTCCCGGATCTTCTCGGGATTGATGTACAGGGTGAAGATCCGGGGGGCATACGGGGATATGGAGGGCCTCGGCGCACTTATGGCCTCGTTCATCTTCTCGAGGATGAAGAGCCTCCCCTCCCTCGCCTTGTTGAGCGCCCGCCTGAGGACATCCTCGGGGATTCCCGAGATCTTGATGTCCATCTGGAGGGCGGTGATGCCGTCTTTCGTCCCCGCGACCTTGAAGTCCATGTCGCCCAAGTGATCCTCGTCGCCCAAGATATCGGAGAGGATCATGTACTCGTCGTCTTCTTTGAGGAGCCCCATGGCGATGCCCGCAACCGCCTTCTTCACGGGTATGCCCGCATCCATCAGGGAGAGCGAGCCTCCGCAGACCGTGGCCATGGAAGACGAGCCGTTCGATTCGAGGATCTCCGAGACGAGGCGGATGGTGTATGGGAAGGTGCCTTCCTCGGGGAGGACCTTGCTCAGGGCCCTTTCCGCGAGATTGCCATGGCCTATCTCTCGCCTGCTCGGCCCCCTGAGCATCCTCACCTCGCCCACCGAAAACGGCGGGAACGAGTAGTGGAGCATGAATGACTTGCTCGTCTCCCCGAGCAAGGTCTCGACGCGCTGTTCATCCCTCGGGGTGCCCAGCGTCGTGGTTGCGAGCGCCTGGGTTTCGCCCCTGGTGAAGAGCGCGGACCCGTGGGTCCTGGGGAGGATGCCCACCTTGCATTCTATGGGCCGGATATCGTCGAACGCCCTTCCATCCACCCTTGTCTTGGATTGCTTCATCAACGACCTGATGGTCTTTTTCTCTATCTCCTCGAAGGCGGCCTTGACGAACCCCTGCCTCTCCTCGGTGTCGTCGGAGAAGGTCTTCATCACCTCCAAAAAGAGCTGGTCGATGAGGGCGTTCCTGGCCTGCTTGGTATGCGCCCCCTTGAAGATCTGCTCGATCCGGCCGGAGGCCATCTCCTGGATCTGATGGAGCAGGGCGTCGTTGCGGACCGGCTCGTGTACCCTCATCTTCTCCTTGCCGAAGGACCTCCCGAGCTCTTCGATCGCCTCCACGACGTCGTTGATGCGCTTGTGGGCGAAGCTGATCGCCTCGATCACGGTATCCTCGGAGACCTCGCTGGCCTCGCCCTCCACCATGACAATGGCATCCTTTGTGCCCACGACCAGGAGATCCAGCTTGCTGTTCTCGAGGGCCGCCACAGAGGGGTCGATGACGATCCTGCCGTCAATGAGCCCCACCCGGGCGGCTCCGACAGGACCCATGAAGGGGATGCTGGATATGGTCAGCGCCGCAGATGCGCCGTTGACCGCCATGACGTCCGGGGTCCAGTCGGGGTCCGCCGACAGCACCATGGCGATGATCTGTATCTCGTTTCGGAAGGTGTGGGGGAACAGGGGCCTGATGGGCCTGTCGATGCAACGGGCCGTGAGGATCTCCTGCGTCCCGGGCCGGCCGTCACGCTTTATGAACCCGCCCTTGATCCTTCCCGCCGCGTAGCTCATCTCCTGATAATCCACGACGAGGGGGAGGAAATCCACGCCCTTGCGTTCCTCCTTGGCGACGGTCGCGGTAACGAGGACCACCGTGTCTCCCTGGTGGACAAGCACCGCCCCGTCTGCCTGCCTGGCAACGGTCCCCACCTCGAAGATCAACGGCGTATCGGTTCCTTTAGCCTGTATTTTCATGTCGTTTGTATGCCTTCTCCGTACGTTATTTTCTGAGGTTCAGGGTCTGTACGAGGTCTCTGTATCGCTTGATGTCGTGATCGCGCAGATAGTTGAGCAGACGCCTCCTCTGGCCGACGAGCATGAGCAGCCCCCTCCTCGAGTGATGGTCCTTCTTGTGCGTCTTGAAGTGCTCGGTGAGGTCGTTTATCCTCTTCGTGAGGATGGCCACCTGTACGTCTGGTGAGCCGGTGTCCTTGTCATGCCGCTTGAATTGATCGATGATCCGCTTTTTCTCTTCTGCCTGCAATGCCACTTCTCGGTTCCTCCTGCGTTAGGTGCGATCTTGGTCCGCCGAACACGGGACATTCCTGCATGCGTGTATCCGTGAACAAGGTGGAGACATTACCACACCTTCGTTTCTGCTGTAAATAGTCAATAAACCTTGAAGCCTCTCTCTATGTACCCCCAGATTCCGCCTTCCCTCCGGATCCTGGCAATGCAGAGGAGGCTTCCCTCGGAGTCCGTGAGCGCCGCCAGCCCCCCCTGGGCGACCTCGATGTCGTCTTTCACCCAGGAGATCTGGATGGGCATGCCGTCCCGTATACCCATTGCGCCGACCTTCGTCACCCTGGCCTTGGGGATGTTCAAAGCCTCTCCAAGGGGTATCACCGCCTTGTCGCCCAGGGCGACGAGGGCGTCGATGGCGTGGGCATCGTCCAGGGAGAACCCCTCGCTCTTCGTGCGCTTGAGACGCCTGAGATAGCCTCCAACGCCCAAGTGAGTCCCCAGATCCCTCGCAATGGACCTGATGTAGGTCCCGCGGGAGCACACCACGCGAACCTCCACCCAATCATCGCCGCACCCGAGGATCTCTGTCTCGAACAGGTGGACTTCCTTCGGCCTGGGGCTTACCTCCTTGTTCGCCCGCTTCAGCTTGTACATCGGCTTCCCCAGGTGTTTCTGTGCGCAATAAACGGGCGGCACCTGCCTGATCG
>ERZ795060.1947-NODE-1947-length-22299-cov-7.981838_pt1 | contig 22299 bp, 31 predicted proteins | sample MGYA00375144_ERZ795060 | MGnify/ENA primary metagenome ERZ795060 (study PRJEB30189, sample SAMN05720157) | activated sludge metagenome | isolation source: anaerobic digester from wastewater treatment plant | place: Japan | collected 2015-05-15 ...
ATACAAGCCTCCTAATATTAGATGGTATAATATACGAGTTAATGAAGAAAATGGGGAAAAAAGAAAAGGACCTTGCAGAAGCACACTATTAGAGGGTGAGAAGGCTTGGATGGTCAACTTGCAGGTAACACAGTAACAGTACAAGGGGATCCCACGGCTTTACGCCTAAACCAGAAAAGCCACTATGGCAACCTAGAAGGCGACCAATTAAAACTTTCACTAGTGGAGGCAGCCTACCTACAAGGAAAGGGCAAACTCACAATATGGGATGGTGACAAAGAGATAAGCTTCAATGAGCTCATATCCATCCTAAACAGGCGCGGATTATACCAGAAGTTCATAGTCTATAGGGATCTCCGAGACAGGGGCTACATAGTAAAAACAGGCTTCAAATATGGTTCAGAATTCAGAGTATATGAAAGGGGCGAAACCCCAACTAAGGATCATTCAAGTTACCTTATAAGGATACTACATGAAAGTAGAAACCTTAAAATCCTAGATTTTTCAAGTTATGTGAGAGTCGCCCATGGCGTGAGAAAAAAACTAATCCTTGCAGTAGTTGATGACGAAGAAGACATCACCTACTACATGGTAGAATGGATCAGACCATAAAGGGTGAAAGAGGATGATAGACCCATGGAGTTCAAGCATACTAGAATACAATGAGATAATGAAAAACTTCGGCATAAAACCCTTCAAAGAAATCATAGATAAGATAAAGGATCCTCATTGGCTCATGAGAAGGGGTATAATATTCGGCCACAGGGACTATGAGCGGATACTCACAGCCATGGATGAGGAAAGGGATTTCGCAGTGGTAACTGGGATGATGCCCAGTGGGAGGATGCACATTGGACATAAGATGGTAGTTGACCAGCTCATCTGGTATGATGAACAAGGAGCAGAAATCTACATTCCAATAGCTGATATGGAATCCTATTCTGCACGCGACATCCACTTTGAGGAATCAAGAGAACTCGCAATCAAAGAATATATAAGTAATTATATAGCATTGGGCCTAGACCTTACAAAGGATAACATTCACGTATATTTGCAATCTGAGAATCTTGTAGTGGAGGATCTCGCTTATATATTCGCAAAAAAGGTTAACTTTAACGAGTTAAGGGCCATATATGGTTTCACTGGTTCGACTAACATGGCACATGTTTATGTTCCGCTTATACAAGTCGCTGATATACTACACCCCCAATTAGAGGAGTATGGGGGTCCAAGACCAACCCTTGTACCAGTGGGGCCTGACCAGGACCCTCACATACGTCTTACGAGGGATATAGCGTCCCGTTTTGAGAAAAGGTATGGTTTCATCCTCCCCTCTTCCACCTATCATAGGTTTATGAGGGGTCTTACTGGAGGTAAAATGTCAAGCAGCAAACCAGCCAGCGCAATATTTTTAACAGATTCCCTTGAGGAGATCGAGTGGAAGATCAGAAATGCTAAGACTGGTGGGAGGGAAACCTTAGAGGAGCAGAGGAGACTCGGCGGGGTTCCAGAGGATTGTATAGTATATGAGATCCTATTATATCATATGCTAGGCTCTGATAAAAAGCTTGAAAAGATGTATGAGGATTGTAGGAACGGCACGCTTATGTGTGGTGAATGTAAAAATAATGTCGCAGATTATATGCGGAGATTTTTTGAAGAATTTTCAAAGAAGAGGAAGAGAGCCGAGAAAATCGCAGAATCCATACTTGACAAGGTGCAATCATGAATATCATAGAACTTTATAGGGAAAATAGAAACTATCTTATCATATCCACGCTGATATTTGTAGGAGCATTCTTTATAGGATACTTCCTTTCAGGATTTCTAGATATTCTTCTAGCCCCTATCATGAGAGAGTTTAAGAAGAGTGTCATAGAAGAGGGTATCACCATATTCTCCATATTCTCACATAATTTGCAGGCCATCATATTATTGTATCTCGGTGGTTTGTCTTTGGGCATCTTCACTGGCTTATTCCTCGCGCTTAACGGATTATTTATGGGATATTTCGCCACAAAGGTTCCAATGGTTGATTTCATCCTATTAGTAGCGCCCCATGGCATATTTGAAATTCCTGGTCTTATAATTGCTAGCGTGGCTGGTTTCAAGTTATCAAGTTTCCTCATACAATTTATAGGGGGTCTTATAAAAATTTCAGGGCCATTCACTGTGAAATTGAAAAGATCATTAAATGAGAACATGAAGGAATTTAAGGATTCATTAGTCATACTCCTTATAGCTGTTATACTCATATTTATAGCGGCTATAATCGAATCAGAGCTCACACTATCATTATATTATATAATAAAAGGTTTTATGGGTTGAGGTTATGATAAGGTGTATAAAATGTGGAATGGAGTACAGCCTAGATGAGATAATATACACTTGTAGAGAGTGCGGTTCTATACTCGAGGTCATAATAGAACCTGAGGTTTCAAAGGATGTTTTCGAGGGTAGGAAAGAAACAATGTGGAAGTATAAAGAGTTCATGCCAGTTGATGAATCAAAAATAGTAACACTCCAGGAGGGTGGAACACCCCTTATAAAATGTGATAACATAGGCAAAGACCTTGGGGTGAAATTGTATGTTAAATTTGAGGGTGCTAATCCAACAGGAAGCTTTAAGGATAGGGGTATGAGTGTCGGTATAACCAAAGCCCTCGAGTTGGGGGTTAAGAGTGTTGGATGCGCCTCAACAGGTAATACTTCAGCTTCATTGGCTGCATATGCTGCGAGGGCCAACCTTGACTGTTTAGTGCTTTTACCCCAGGGTAAGGTTGCTCTTGGCAAGCTTGCCCAGGCCATGTTTCATGGTGCCCGGGTTTTGTCTGTGAAGGGTAATTTTGATGAGGCTCTTGAGGCTGTGACTAGATTGGCTTTGATGGGTGAAGTCTACCTTCTTAATTCTGTGAATCCTTTCCGTTTGGAGGGTCAGAAGTCCATTGGGTTTGAGATAGTTGATGAATTGGGTTGGAGATCTCCTGATCGCATTATATTACCTGTGGGTAACGCTGGTAACATATCCGCGATATGGAAGGGTATAAGCGAATTCTACCAGGCCGGTTTTATTGATGAGAGGCCTATGATGGTTGGTATACAGGCTGAGGGTGCTTCTCCTATCGTTAAAGCTTTTAAGAAGGGTGAGATGGAGATAGAAGTTGTTGAGAACCCTGAAACTGTTGCAACAGCTATACGTATAGGGGCTCCTGTGAGTTATAGTAAAGCTCTTCGGGCCATTTATGAGTCTGAAGGACTCGCAGAGTCTGTGAGTGACGAGGAGATTTTGGAAGCTCAGAAGCTCTTGGCGAGAAGGGAGGGCATAGGCGTTGAACCTGCCTCAGCAGCTTCCATAGCAGGCCTTATAAGGTTGTTGGATGAAGGCGAGATTGACAGGGGAGAGGAGATTGTCTGCATAGCAACCGGCCACCTCTTGAAGGATCCTGACACTGCTATAAGAGCCTGCGAAGAGCCAGTGGAAGTTGAAGCTGATATTAGCAGTTTATTGGAGGTTATGGGTGGAAAGACGAGTTCTATGTAGATTTGTATTTTTTGGTTGTTTCTTTTTTCATTGGGCTCTCCTATAGTCTATTGTTTTTTATGAAATCTTGGATGATAATATATTTTGATATCATGGGCAAAAAGTTCATGGTTGGCCGAGAGAATTTGCATGATCGGCGATATATTTATATAGAAGTAGTTTAATAGATTATATTTGTAAATTGAGGTGGTTGGTTATGGAATTGCCAATAGCCCCTATTGGGAGAATCATAAAAAATGCCGGTGCCGAGAGAGTTAGTGATGATGCAAGAGAAGCACTAGCAAAGGCCCTAGAAGCAAAAGGTGAGGAAATAGCAGCAGCAGCCATAAAATTCGCAAAACACGCCGGTAGAAAGACTGTTAAGGCAGAGGACATAGAATTGGCCGTTAAAAGGATATAAACTCTCTTAATTTTTTCATTTTTTTTCTTTTCCCGGGGGGAAAGTTTTATAAATGATAAAACTAGAATAGTATTATTCAGTTCTAATTTTTTTTATTAGAAAAATTTTATATATTCCCATTAATATAAAAGGGTACTCACCAGTTCAGAGTATTGCCGATGGATGGTATCAAGAAAAAAAGACCAGATGAAAAAGGAGGTAATATTTTATGGCAAAGCCAATCTATGTAAAATTTGACGTGCCAAAAGAATTAGCTGACAAAGCCGTTGAGGCGTTAGAGATAGCGAGAGACACGGGTAAGATAGCTAAGGGGACCAATGAGGTCACCAAAGCAGTTGAAAGGGGAGTTGCACAACTCATCTTAATAGCTGAGGATGTTGACCCGCCAGAGATAGTAGCCCACCTACCAGTCCTGGCAGAAGAAAAAGAAATACCATACGTATACTTACCCACAAAAGACGAACTAGGAGCAGCAGCTGGCTTAAACGTGCCCTCAGCATCTGCATGCATAATAGACCCTGGAGAATCAGAAGAACTAATAAAAGAAGTGATAGAGAAGGTCGAAGAACTCAAAAAATAGCATAGGTGATAATATTGGAAGAAGCAACCCCAGCAGAAGTCATCGAAGTCCTAAAAAGGACCGGGATGACAGGGGAAGTACTACAAGTAAAATGTAGAATACTAGAAGGAAGAGACAAAGGCAGAATACTCACAAGAAACGTGATGGGACCAGTAAGAGAAGGCGACATACTAATGCTACTGGACACCATCAGAGAAGCCAAAGAAATCAAAGCACCCTAAGGTGTAAAGCTTATGAGAACATGCTCATTCTGTAACCAAGAAATAGAACCAGGAACCGGGAAAATGTTTGTGAAAAGAGACGGTACAGTATACTTCTTCTGCAGCAGCAAATGCGAAAAGAACATGCTAAAACTCAAAAGAGTCCCCAGGAAAACCAAATGGGTCACAAAGAAAAAATAGTGATATAAAATGGAGAGAACATTCATAATGTTAAAACCAGACGCCATCCAAAGAAGACTAACAGGAAAAATCATAACAAGACTCGAAGAAAGAGGACTTAAAATAGTCGCTGCCAAGATGCTACAAATCACAAGAGAACTAGCAATGGAACACTACCAAGAACACAAAAACAAACCATTCTTCAACAACCTCATAGACTACATAACATCGGCACCAGTACTGGCACTAGTAATAGAAGGCGAAAACAGCATAAAACTGACAAGAAAGATAGTCGGAGCCACCAACCCACAAGAAGCAGACCCAGGCACCATAAGAGGAGACTTCGCACTCCACACAGGAAGAAACATAATACACGCATCAGATTCGCCCAAATCAGCCGAAAGGGAAATAAAACTATTCTTCAACGAAGATGAAATCTACGATTATACCATGCCAGACGAAAAAATAATATACGAACCTGGAGACTAAACAAAATGAAAATAAGATCGCCCATAGTATCAGTCCTCGGCCACGTGGACCATGGCAAAACAACCCTACTAGACCATATTAGGGGAACCGCCATCGCCACCAAAGAAGCTGGGGGCATAACACAACACATAGGGGCGACGGAAATCCCAATAGAAACAATAAAAGAGATATGTGGCAAATTCCTTGAAAGATTCTCCATAAAAGAAAAATTACCAGGCCTATTCTTCATTGACACACCAGGCCATGAAGCATTCACAACCCTCAGGAGAAGGGGCGGAGCACTAGCAGACTTGGCCATACTAATCGTGGACATCAACGAAGGCTTCAAACCCCAAACCTATGAGGCTCTAAACATCCTCAAAATGTACAAGACACCATTCATAGTCGCGGCGAACAAAATAGACAAAATCCCCGGATGGCAAGTCCACGAGGACATGCCATTCATGGACACATTCCCATTACAAGCTGCCAACGTCCAAGAGAAGCTTGAAACAGGAGTATATGAGCTTGTCGGCAGCCTCCACGAGGAAGGTTTCGCATCTGAACGCTTCGACAGGATAACAGACTTCACAAGCCAAGTAAGCATCATACCCATAAGTGCAAAGACAGGTGAAGGCATCCCAGAACTCTTAACAATGCTCATGGGCCTTGCACAACAATACCTCAAAAAACAGTTAGAGATAGAACCCAATGCACCAGCCAAGGGCACAGTACTAGAAGTCAAAGAGGAAAAAGGACTGGGGACAACATTAGACGCGGTTATCTATGATGGTATAATCAGGGAGAACGACCAGATAGCCCTAGTAACCGCAGATGATATTATAATAACGAGGATAAGATCACTACTAAAGCCAAGACCTCTTGAAGAGATGAGAGAAACCCGGAGAAGATTCCAGAAAGTAGATGAGGTGGTGGCGGCCGCGGGTATAAAAATAGTAGCCCCGAACATAGATGATGTTATCCCTGGCTCGCCCCTGAGGGTTATACGAGATGATATAAAATCTATAAAGGATGAACTACAAAAAGAGATAGAGGATGTTAAGATAGCCACAAAAGATGAAGGCATAATTGTCAAAGCCGACACTCTAGGTTCCCTTGAAGCCATGATAAAACTCCTAGAAGATATCAAAGTGCCTATAAAAATTGCTGATATAGGTGATGTTTCAAGGAAAGACGTTGTCAATGCACAGATCGCAAAACAAGAAAACGAACTCTATGGTGTTATAATAGCCTTCAATGTAAAAGTTCTACCCTCTGCCATGGAAGAAATCAAAGCTTCAAAGATAAAACTATTCCAGGGGAATGTAATCTACAAATTAATGGAAGAATACGAGGACTGGATGGAGGAAATCAAGGAGAAAAGGAAGAAAAAATGGATGGAGACCATCATAAGACCTGCTAAGATCAGAATAATACCCAAGTTAGTGTTTAGACAGAGCAAACCAGCCATAGCAGGTATAGAAGTTCTCGCCGGAACCATAAAACAAGGCTACCCCCTTATGACAAGTGAAGGCAAATCCCTTGGTAGAGTAGCTAGCATGCAAGACAAGGGCGAAAGCAGAAAATCCGCTAAAGTCGGGCAGAAATTAGCAATGGCAATAAGTGACGCCATATTCGGGAGGAACGTCCATGAAGGTGACATACTCTACGTTGACATCCCAGAGAAACACTATAGAATCCTCATAGACAAACTCAAAAACGATCTTACAGAAGACGAATATGATACGCTCCAAGAAATAGCTGAAATCAAAAGGAAAATGGACCCAATATGGGGGATCCAAAAATAGTTATGGGAGGGAAGATTACAGTGCCTTTCAAAATAGTAATCTCCGATAAAGAAAAAAGCATCCAAATGGAAACAGACCCCTCACAGGAGAGAAAACTCATAGGACTCGCAATAGGGGACGAATTCGAAGGTTCAATAATCGGACTAAAAGGTTACAAGTTAAAAATAACCGGTGGAAGCGACAAAGACGGTTTCCCAATGAGAAAGGATATACCAGGCCCCAGACGGGTTAGAAGTCTAGTCTCGGCCGGCCCAGGTTACAAGCCGAAGCGCAAGGGTGAAAGAAGACGCAAAACCTTAAGGGGTAACGTTATATCCGAGGATATCGTTCAAATAAATACCGTAGTAACTAAAAGGGGTGATAAACCCCTAGAAGAACTTATAAGTTCAGAGGAAGAATAAAAAAACTTATAGGTGTATCCTTGTGAAAAAACAATCCGAGATAAATATTGGCCTTGTGGGGCACGTCGATCATGGGAAGACAACACTCACAAAGGCTCTATCAGGGGTGTGGACAGACACCCATAGCGAGGAGACTAAAAGGGGAATATCCATCCGCCTAGGATACGCGGATATAACCTTTAGGAAGTGTCCCAATTGTCCACCACCCCAATCCTACACAACAAAGGAAAAATGTGAATACTGCGGTTCCGAGACAGAATTTTTAAGGAAAGTATCATTCGTAGATGCTCCAGGCCATGAAACACTCATGGCGACAATGTTATCCGGCGCCGCTATCATGGACGGTGCAATACTCGTAATAGCAGCTAATGAACCTTGTCCCCAACCACAGACAAAGGAACATCTCATGGCCCTCGATGTCATAGGAGTTAAAGATGTTATCGTAGTCCAGAACAAGATAGACATAGTATCAAAGGAAAGGGCCATAGAAAATTATAAGGAGATCAAGGAGTTCGTGAAGGGCACATGTGCAGCTGATGCGCCGATAATACCCGTATCAGCCCAACAAGGGGCTAACATCGACATATTAATCCAGGCAATAGAAGAGAATATTAAAACGCCTAAAAGAGATCTTAAAAAACCGGCTAGGATGTACGTAGCCCGTTCTTTTGATATAAACAAGCCAGGAGCCACCCCGGACCAATTAAAGGGTGGGGTTATCGGCGGATCACTGATACAGGGCAAATTCCGGGTCGGGGACGAAATAGAGATAAAACCTGGAATACAAGTCAAAAAGGATGGTAGAGCATCATGGAACAGCCTCTACTCAGAGATAGTCGGGTTAGTTGCAGGTGGGGAGCCAATGGAAGAAGTTGGACCAGGAGGCCTTGTAGGTGTGGGTACAAAATTAGATCCATCACTTACAAAAGCAGATTCCCTATCAGGTTCAGTGGTGGGCGAACCAGACACACTACCACCTGTTAGACACAATCTCACCATTGAAACACACCTATTAGAGAGGATCGTTGGCACAGAGGAAGAGGCAAAGGTTGAACCTATAAGGACAAATGAACCCCTTATGATCAACGTGGGGACAACAACCACAGTAGGTATTGTAACCTCTGCGAGGGAAAACGATGCTGATATCACATTAAAGTTACCAGCCTGCGCAGAGGATGGTCAGCGAATAGCATTATCAAGGCGGGTAGGTGCAAGATGGAGGCTGATAGGATATGGTATCATCAAATAGGATCATCATCGACACAAATTTTTTATGATACCATTCCAGTTCAAGGTTGATATCATCTCTGAACTGGAGAAAATAGCACCCAATGGCGAATTTATCATCCCATCATTCGTAATAGACGAACTCAAAAAGATTAAAATGAAATCCAAGGGGAAGGATAGGATCGCCGCGCGAATAGCCCTCAAATTAGCGAAAACAGGACCTTTCAAAATCGTCGACCTCCCCCTGAATGAGGGTGAAAGCGTGGATGATGCGCTAATACGCTTATCAGATATACTATGCACAAATGATAAAGAACTTAGAAAAAAGGCGCGCAGAAAAGGCGTGCCAGTCATTTACCTACGACAGAAAAAATATCTCACCATCAACGGATACATCACATAAAAAAATGGATAATGGGAGGAGTAGAATATGAATCTCTGGAAGGATATTAAACCGGGGCCATCAATCCCCGAGGTTGTATATGCCATAATCGAAATACCGAAGGGTTCAAGGAACAAGTACGAGTATGACAAGGACCTAGAAGCCTTTTCACTCGACAGGGTATTATATTCACCATTCTTCTACCCTGCAGATTATGGTATAATACCACAGACACTATACGACGACGGGGATCCGATGGACATCCTCGTACTCATAGACGAGGCTACATTCCCTGGTTGCATCATCGAATCAAGGCCAATAGGACTGATGAAGATGATTGACAGCGGCGACCAGGACGATAAGATACTCGCAGTACCAGTCAAAGACCCCCATTATAATGACGTGAATGATATCAGTGACATCCACCCACACATTCTAAAAGAGATAGCCCACTTCTTCGAGGAATACAAGAAACTCGAAGATAAAAATACCGAGATAATAGGATGGGAAGGCCGGCAAAAAGCATTAGATGCGGTCACCCACTCAGTAGAATTATATAAAGAAAAATACCTAGAATAAAGTTTTGGATAGGGGGATACCTTGTACTATAAGACAAAAATCATAGACACGGTTAGAATACCACCACACCGGTTTGAAGAGCCCCTAGAGGAGGTTACATTTGACATACTCAACGAAACCTATGTAGGTAAAATAGATAAGAAACTTGGACAGATGCTCACAGTAATAGACATAGAAGACATAGGAGTAGGCAAGGTTATAATGGGTGACGGGGCCGCCTACCATGAAGTAACATTCAACGCACTCTTCTTCAAACCTGAACTCCAGGAAGTAGTAGAGGGTGAAGTGATCGAAATAGCGGAATTCGGTGCATTCGTCAGGATAGGACCCATGGATGGTCTAGTCCATGTTTCACAGGTTACAGATGATTTCATAACATATGATGCTAAGAAGCGCGTCCTAGTCGGTAAAAAGACTAACAGGAGACTCGAAGAAGGCAACCGTGTAAGGGCCAGGATAGTCTCATTAAGCCTTAAAGAAGAAGGGAAGATAAAGATAGGCCTCACCATGAGACAGCCAGGACTTGGAAGGCTTGAATGGATTGAAGAGGAGAAGAGGAAGAGTAAAAAATGACACTCAAAGCTTGCACTAAATGTAAGAGGATTACAGAAGAAGAACGTTGCCCAGATTGTGGAGGATTAACATCCACTAATTGGAGTGGAGTGCTAATCATAATCAACCCTGAAAAGTCCCGGATAGCCAAGGAATTATCAATTAACAAACCTGGTGAATATGCGCTGAGGGTCAGATAAAGTGTTAATCCTACCAAGGAGATTAAGGAGAAAATTAAAGGAACCTCTTGGGAGATTATACCCTTCACCCATGGAGGCGCCCATACCAGAGGGTGCATTTATAATCTCAGTGGGTGATGTTACAACACATAGACTACTCCAGGCAGGTTTAAAACCCCGCTTAGCTATAATAGATAATCGGGTTCAGAGGAAAGCCTCAAATTACAAGATTAGATATGATGCTAAAATCCTAAAATGTGAAAATCCCCCTGGAACCATAACAGATGAACTCTGGACAACTATAAAAAAGGCTATCAAATCTGGGGATAATTTCCTTATCATAGTAGATGGCGAGGAGGACCTTGCAGTTTTACCATCAATCATATTAGCACCAGCAGATGCTATTATATTATATGGACAACCCAATGAGGGTGTTGTCCTAATCAAAGCAGAAAAGATGAAGCAAAAAGCAGAAAATATAATTAGAGAATTCAAGGAGGTAAGAGCAGATGGAGATCAAAATAACAGATGAAAAGGAAAACCCGCTCCTTTCAAGGACTGAGATAAAATTTGAATGCTTATATCATGGAGAGCCAACACCAAAAATACTCGAAGTTAAAAAGAAACTAGTCGCCATGCTAAACTCTGATAAGGATCTCCTTGTTGTAGACACCCTAAAACCATACTTTGGAGAAGGCAAAGCCAAAGGATATGCTAAACTCTACCAGGACAAAAAAGCACTAGAAGAAATCGAACAGAAACATGTCATAGAAAAGAACCTAGAGGAGAAAATGGAAACCGAGGGAGAAGAATGAGCAAATATAAATTATATGAAGTCAAAGAGGATAAGATCAAGAGGAAAAACCCATTCTGTCCCAGATGTTCAAGCGGAGTTTTCATGGCCGACCATGGGGACAGATACGCGTGTGGAAAATGTGGGTACACCCAATGGAAGAACAGGTAGAGGATGGAGGATAATTGAACCTTAGAGGCGGCAGACTGCAAAAAAGGATGGATGAAGAAGCTGCCAAATTCACATCATCCCTAGAATTCGACCACCACATATTCCACGCCGATATAAAATGTAACATAGCCCACACCAGGATGCTAGCCCAAGAGGGGATAATCAGCGAAAAAACCGCCAATAGGATAATAAAAGTCCTAGAAGAACTTGAAAAAGAGGGTATAGAAGCTCTCAATTTGGATCCATCAATCGAAGATATCCACATGGCCATAGAAGAATATGTCACGGAAAGGGTGGGGGAAGAAGCCGGTTTCATGCACACAGGGAAATCAAGAAACGACCAGGTAGCAACAGACCTCAGACTCGCCCTCAAAGAAAAAATACGAGAAATACAAAAAGAACTCTTACATTTCATGCAACTTTTAGTTAAGATGGCTGAAGACCATAAAGAGACAATCATAGTAGGTTACACACACCTTCAACACGCCCAGGTCACCACATTCGCACACCACTTACTCGCATATGCCCATGCATTTAAAAGAGATTATGAACGTCTAAAGGACACTTATAGTCGAGTCGACGTTAACCCTTTGGGTTCCGCGGCCTTGACAACAACTAGCTTCCCAATAAATAGAAAACTTACAACAAGATTACTAGGATTCAGTGATTACATGGAAAATTCAATGGATGCTGTAAGTAGCCGAGACTTCATAGCAGAGACCATATTCGACCTTTCAATGATAGCCGCGAACTTGAGCAGGATCTGTGAAGAGATAATACTCTGGAGCACCTATGAGTTCAATTTGATAGAATTGGCTGATGAATTCTCATCAACATCATCTATAATGCCCCAGAAAAAGAATCCGGATGTTGCTGAGATAGCTAGGGCCAGAACATCAAACATTTATAGTAATCTTATGGGCGTCCTTGGGATCTTAAAGGGTCTACCATATACATATAATCGTGATCTTCAAGAGGTCACACCACATCTTTGGGATGCTGTTGAGACATGTTATGACATGATCCATATAGTTAGGAGGATGTTATCGACGGTTAAAGTGGACAAGGAGAGGGGTTTTGAACTTGCGATTTCCAATTTCGCCACGGCAACAGACCTTGCAGATGCTATTGTGAAAGAGGGGAAAATCCCTTTTAGGACAGCTCATCAAATAGTGGGACGCCTCATTAACCATCTTATAAATGAAGGTTTAAGTCTATTAGATGTTGATCCTAGCCTACTGGACAAGATTAGTGAGGAGGTCACCGGGGAAAAACTCAGATTAGATGATGATATTATAAGAAGAGTCATTGACCCCATGGAAAACGTCAAGGCGCGGAATGTCCCAGGGGGCCCTTCCCCAAGGATGGTGGAGGAGTCTATCAAAAAATTGAAAACCTATATTAAAAATGAGCTTAAATCAATAACCTCATCATAATCTATATATATATCCTATTATCTTATTATATTGTATGGAAGCGAAAACTGACCCCCGCGTAATAGGAATTCTTGCAATAATTATAGGCATATTAATGATCATATACCCTTATCTTGTAGGTTATCTCGTGGGTATCTTCTTGATTGTCTATGGTATATTAAAGTTCTTTGAATAGGCCTAGGATAAGGGTTAGCGCCTCTCCAGGTTCTAATATTCCGGCGCGTGTCTCCCTTAGTATCCTCTGTATTGAGTATCGTCTGAGGTGTGGGAATTTTTTATGCACTTCTCCGAGGAGGGGGCACCCAAAAACTTGGTATCCTCTGATATTGAATTGTGAGACCACCCTTTTTACTTCTTGTTTAGATGCTGCGAGGAGTGCTGGGAGGTTCAGCCTCAGAATATCATCTCCCAGATTTACAGCCTGGGATGATGTGGGTAGTAAATCGCCGAATATTACAATTTTAATATTCTGATCCCTTGCATAATCTAATATTTTATCATCTATCCTCTTGGAGCATCTTCCACACGGGTGGAATTTCCCCTCAAGGGCCTCTTTTATAATATCTGAAAAATCGGCCTTAATATATTCGTGTTCTATTTTCAATGTCTTGGATAGTCTTTTTATGTTTTCTTTAACATGTCTTGGTAATATTATGCTCCCAGGGTCTACTGTCACGGCTTTTATTTCAAAACCGAGGTTTTTTGCGATTATTGTGGAAAAGCTGCTGTCAACTCCACCAGATAATGCTACTATAGCCTCTCCTTTCAAGTCCTCAATTTTATACTCCAAGAGATCGAATTCTGGGATCTTATCCAGCCTTTCTTGGAGAAGATCCCTGAAAACCTTTAATTGGTCTGGGAATATTCCCTTTTTTATTAAGGACTCTATTTTATCTAGTGAAAGTTTCATCCTATACTTTTTCAGGATTATATCGGTATAGGCTTCAACATGGACTCTGCCAACTCCAAGGGCTTCTTTAAGCCTACCCGCAACCCATCCACCCTTTCCTATTATAGCGGATTTATCTGACCTGTCAGGGGCTATTATGATGAGTTCATCTTTTCTCTTGTTAAAAATGGCCTCCTTGATGTTTACATCAACCCTTTCATGGCCTATCTCTTCTCTAAGTTCTTCTATCATCTTCTTTAAATATGAAGACTCCATATAATATAATAAGAGGATGATAAGTAATAAATCGGATCCCAGATACTTGGGGTGCCACTAGGTTTTATTAGAAAGAATGGGTGAAATTGTAATGCCAGATATTAGAAGCCTTCTTTTCGGGGATAGGGAAGAAGAATGGATCCGTAAAAGGGAGACAGAGAATATAATAATAGGTTATGGTTATAAGAAGTTCAGCAAGCCCCCGATTATAGGTAAAAACCCCCTTATAAGATCTAATACTGTTATTTATAATGATGTGACCATTGGAGACAATCTACGCACAGGCCATAATGTATTGATCCGGGAGAAAACAACAATTGGAGATGATGTCCTTATAGGTACTAATACTGTCATAGAGGGACATTCCAAGATCGGGGATAATGTTAGCATACAATCCAATGTTTACTTACCTAAAAAAAGTTATATCGAGGATAATGTCTTCATAGGACCATGCGCTTGTTTCACCAATGACAGATACCCAGTAAGGGTTAAATATAAACTCAGAGGCCCTATAATAAGGAAGGGGGCGTCCATAGGCGCTAACACGACTTTTCTCTCAAATATTGAGGTTGGAGAAGGGGCTATAGTAGCTGCTGGTGCCGTTGTAACAAGGAACGTTCCACCATGGTCACTTGCTATAGGAGCCCCTGCAAAAATCAAAGCACTACCACCAAAACTGAGAGTACCCAACAGAATATAAACCATCGATTGTCTAATCCCTTGAATATAATCCTATCATCTCTGCTTTTTCGATTATATGTCCTTCCATAGCCTCTAGAAGTTCTTCCTTGGATGTTCCAGGTTCAAGGTCGAGTCTTGTGTCAAGTGCATATAATTTGAAGAAGTATCTGTGCACGCCAGATGGCGGGCATGGACCACCATATCCTATACGTCCAAAGTCATTAAATCCTTGCATGATCCCATTTTCCAATTCTCCAACTTTCTCAACATCCTCTGGGAGGCCGTTAAGCTCTGGTGGTATGTTGAATATCAGCCAGTGCGTCCAAGTTTTGGATGGTGCATCCGGATCATCAGATATTATGGTGAGTGTGACAGTCTCCTCTGGCACGTCCTCCCAAGTGAGTGGTGGTGAAACATCTTCACCATCGCAAGTATACTTTTTTGGTATTCTCTCCCCATCATTAAATGCACTACTTCTAATCTTCAACAATTACACCCCCATATATATTATCTTATTATTAGTTATATGATAGTGATGGATCATAAAATAAATGTGCCCTCAGACAATAGAATTTTTGTAGAAACCCAAGCTTACCTTAAACTTAAAAACGTCTTAGAGGATTTGAAGTATAAAAAAGGGAATATAATACATGTTATAGGCACCCCCGGCACTGGTAAATCGGCTAACATTTACCAGGCTATAGATGAACTTGGACTCAAAGTATATAATGTAGAATGCGACCTTAAGGATTTGTCAGCAACCCCACAGGAAGTCTTCGAGACCATAATAGATAACACCAAGAGGTCATTGAACGTTAAAGAGAAACATGAAGTTTATAGGCGCCTTTCAGACTTTGATGCTATTCTCTTCGCTGATAAATTCCATGATAGCCACTTTCTAAAAGATGGTGTTCATGGTTTCAGCGAATGGACCCTAAAATCAAAGAGAACCCCATATTTCTATTTGCTCTGCATTAAAGAATACCTAAAATATAAGGAGAAGTTTAAGAATCTTAACATCATATTCCAGACAGCATGGCGACTAAAACTGGGAGATAGAAAATATGATATTTTCACAGACATCCCCATACTTTCAAGAATACTCGCAAAAATCTTGGGAATGATATTCACAGTAGTGAGGATAGAATACACGCCAAAAGAGACCATCAAGATCGTGAAGGCACACTTAGACGTTGAAGAGGAGAGAATAGAAAAATATATTGAAGTTTATGGTTGCAGACCCCGCTACATACTAGACAAGTTGAAAGGTTAAAAAAAGGAGGTTTTCGCTGCCCCCTGGGCATTGGGTGATATAATGTTAAAGGCTCTTTTAAGGTCAACTAGGATCACTTGGACGGCTAAAAATATTCACATGTATCTTCTGGCTCTTACCTATGCCCATAAGTATAATCTGGTTTTCAGTCCACTAGAATTCCTCTTAGGGCTTGTTATTGTATCAATACTCTGGGGAGGACTTTATTCCCTTAATGATCTCACAGATATTGAGGTTGATAAAAGGGACAAGTTAAAATTTAACAGACCATTCATAGGAGAGGATATAAGACCAGGGATGGTTGTATTATTTATATCAGCATTGATACTATTCTCATTGGTGCTTTCAAATTTTTTAAACCCGCTCTTCACTATAATACTCCTTTTGATGGTCTTAAATCAACTATTATATACTCTGCCCCCTCTGAGGTTGAAGGAAACCCCCATCGCACCATTGAATAGCACAGCCACTAACAATATTTTGAGATTAGCTTCCGCAAGCATATTATTAGGGGGTCTCTCTATTATCCCAACCAGCATTTACATTCTAATGTTTATAGCGGGACTGGGAACATATCTCATGTATAAGGAGAAACTTAAAGAAACAACCATAGTATCCATAATATTTTTCCTACTCTTATATTATGCATATATTAGTCATGATATCAGCCTTTCACAGATCCTAATAGTAATATTACCATCCTTTATAGCGACAATACCATTATATCTCTCCAATATAACAGATAGAGAGAAAATGCTCACAATAGCGGATATAACATATCATAGGATGTTATCAGTCTTTTATCTGGCGTGTATAATCATCCTACTTTTTCTAAAATAATTTTCCAAGTTTTAGGAGGGCTCTTGGCGAAACCTTCACCAACTTTTTAACAAGTTCTGTTGTGCTTATCTTCTCAAATTCCACATCCTTAAAAGCTTCTGCAATTGAGTCAAGTTCCTCATCACTGAGACTTAACATGTAATCTTTCACCTTAAGATACTTACTGATCTCCTTACCTATACTTTCATGGCACAGCTTCTCATACTCCCTAAGCCTTTCCTTTGAGGTGTCATCATCTTCTATGGCCTTGGCTGCAACTTTACCTGCCAACATGCCACCTGTCATCCCAGATATTATACCCCCACCCGTGAGTGGGTTAACTTGACCTGCAGCATCACCCACAACCATTAAACCATCAGTTACTAGTTTCTTTGGCATTCCACCTACTGGGTCCCCTCCTATATTTAATTCAACTGGTTGAGCGTTCTTGGTGGCTGGACAATCCTCCACAAATTCTAGTAGGTGCTCATATGCACTCTTACTGGTTTTGGTTGAAAGGACACCGAGTCCGACATTGGCTATATCATCCCCCTTTGGGAATATCCAAGCATAACCTCCAGGGGCGACGCTCCCGAAATAGAATTCTATGCAATGGTTATCCTCCATTTCAACCCCCACCATCTCGAACTGCGCTGCTGATTCCATGTCTTTTGGTTTAGTGGCTGTGTTGAGACCAGTCCACCTTGCAACCCTTGATTCGGGCCCGTCAGCTGCTATAATTATGTTCGCTTTTATCTGGAATTCCTCCCCCATTGTCTCAAGGTTTACAATGTAACCATCATCTTCTTGTTGGAGGCTCCTTGCGAGGGTTTTTATCATTATCCTTGAACCGGCCCTGGCAGCGTCCATTGCCATGTGCTTGTCAAAAACTTTCCTTTCTAGTATGTATCCGGCCTCTGGGAGTTCTACCGTATCGGATGTTAACCATACACTGGTACCGTTGGGTGATACGAGGCGCACACCCTCTATTTTCCTTGTTATCCATTGGGGGTTGGGTTTTATCCCTAGGGATTCGAGACCTCCCATGGAAACCCCCTCTGCACAACGTTTAGGGGCGCCTATCTCAGACTTCTTATCTACTAGGATTACATCAGCGCCTCCAAGGGCTGCGTGTTTAGCCGCGGTTGAACCGGCTGGTCCGGCGCCTATTACAAGCACGTCTGTTTTGATCATCTTTTATCACTCCTCTGGTTCAAGAGCCCCTATAGGACATACTTGCATACAGAGTCTGCAATCTTTACATTCTTCCTTTGAGAAAATTATTGATGTTTCTTTAACTTCTATGAGGTTTCTGGGGCATACTCCTGCACATTCTCCGCAATACATGCACCAATCGTTAACTTTCATTTCCTCGCATCCCCTCTAAGGTCTATTTTTAGGATTCTTGTGAAGTGTTACTTGGGGGTGTTTCATCCTGTGACGGGGATGGTATTTGATTATCTGGGGATGGTGTGCTTGTTTCATTTCCCAGATATTCTCCCGTTGGTTGTGTTGGTTGTGTGATGCTTGGTTCGTCTACTGGTTGGTCACTTGAATTGTTGGTTATGTTAAGGACTAGGTTTTGTGTTGATGAAATGCCCAAGGTCCATCCTATTATCATCCCTATTAATAGAGTGCCTACACCTACTATTACCATCTTCTGGTCCATTCTATCACCTTAGTTTGACTTCTTTTTCGAGTATTTTGAGTATTTCACCCCTTAGGGTTAGGAAGTCTTTACTTAGCCTGTCTCTTATCCTATCTATTTCAACTTTAAATGTTCGCAGTATTCTACCAGGTCTTGCGCTTAAAACCACTATTCTATCTGCTAGGAATACTGCTTCATCCACATTATGTGTTACAAATATTATAGTTTCATTTGTTTTCTCCCATATGTATAAAAGTTCTTTTTGTAGTAGGTTCCGTGTTTGTATGTCAAGGGCTGCGAATGGTTCATCCATGAGAAGAACCTTAGGATTATTTGCAAGGGCCCTTACTATTGCAACTCTCTGTTTCATACCCCCTGAAAGTTCATAGGGGTATGCGTCTTTAAAATCTTCCAATCCAACTAGTTTAAGGTATTCCATGGCGATTTTTTCCCGTTCGTTCTTTTCTAATCCTTTAATTTCCATTCCAAATGTTACATTTTCGAGTACTGTGCGCCATGGGAATAATGTGTATTGTTGGAATACGAATCCCCTATCGGCTCCGGGCCCCTTGACTGGCTTGCCATTAGCAAATACTCTGCCTTTGGTGGGTTTTTCTAGGCCGGCGATTATCCGTAGTAGTGTAGTTTTACCGCAACCTGAGGGTCCTACTATGCATAGGAATTCACCATCTTTTACTTCTAGGTTTATGTCTTCGAGTATGGGCCTGTCTTTGAATTTCTTTGAGAGTCCTTCTATTTTTAGTGTCATGCTTGAACTCCTAGATGGTTTTACCTCTCCATGGGATGTATTTTTCTTCTAGTTTTGAGAGTAGATGGTCGATGGCGAATCCTATTAAGCCTATGGTGAGCATGCCCACCACGACTTCGCCTGTGTCAAGTAAGCGCATGGATTCCATGATAAGGTATCCTAGGCCTGATTTGGCTGCTATCATCTCAGCGGCTACTGTGCACATGAATCCTATCCCAAAGCCAACCCTTAAACCTAGTAGTATACCTGGGGAAGATGCTGGTAGGACGACCTTTGTTAGTACTTGTCCTTCTGTGGCTCCTAGTGTGCATGCGGCTTCGATTAGGACTTTTTCCACGCCTTTAACAGCATCTAGGCTATTTAGGAGTATTGGGAAGAATGATCCTATGAATATTATGAAAGCTTCTGCTTTAAGCCCGAGGCCGAACCAGAGCAGGGCGAATGGAACCCATGCTAGTGGTGGTATGGGTCTTAATATTTGGATTATTGGGTTGAAAATCCTCTCCAGGGCTTCGGACCAGCCTATCCCTATCCCTAATGGTATTGCGATCATGGCTGCCGCGCTGAATCCTGCGACAACTCTCAGTAGTGTGCTCATGGCGTGTAAAAATAATTCCCCAGTTATTATGAGGTTATAGAATGCTGTGAGTACTTCATATGGGCTTGGCAGAATATATGATGGTACTATGTTGGTGAATGTTAATATTGACCAGACTATGATTAGTATCACTGGTATGATTAGTGATTCGAGGAATTTCTTCAAAGTCCTTCCACCCTATCTGATTATGGTAGGTACTTTAGGTCGAAGATATCATCCTTTTTAAGGTCTTTTTTAATATAGCCTAGTTGTTTTTCTATTCCAACGAATTTCATGACATTGTCTATGAATGAGCTTGTTGGTACTGCTATGAATTTCATGTTCTGGAATGCTCTTTTTTCTACTGCGGGGTCTGTTCCAAGGGCTTCAGCTACTATGGACGCCGATTCGTTCTTGTGAGTGTTGAGGTATTCTGTGGCCTCTACGTGGACTTTAAGGAATTTTCTTAGCTGGTCTGGATGTTCTTTTATGAATTGGTCTGTTGCTATTACTACACAGCATGGGTGGTCCTTCCATATGTCCCTGGAGTATGCGATGGCGTGCCCGTAACCTTTTTGTTCTGCCATGGAGACGTAGGGTTCCCATGCTATGAACCCGTCTATTTTCCCTGCTTCTAGGGCTTTCGGCATTAGTGGGACTTGCATTTCTATGATGTTAACCTCTTCTGGGTTTATTCCATGTTCTTTTAGTGTCATCTGTAATAGTACGTCTTGTATGCTTCCTTTCATGGGTATTGCTATGGTTTTGCCTTTTAGGTCTTCTATTTTTTGGATTCCTGCATCTTCTCTGACTACTATCCCTGATCCTTCTTGGTTGACTGCTGCAACTATTTTTATGGGCACCCCTTTGGCTATTCCCGTGACTGCTGGTGGTGTTCCGCAGAAGCCAATGTCTATTTGTCCCGTTGCCGCTGCTTTCACAAGATCTGGTCCTGCGTTGAATTCTATGGTTTCAACTTTTAAACCCTCTTTTTCGTACATTTCTTTTGCTTGTGCTATGAATAGTGCTGAGTGGTGGTCGTCTTTTAGGTGTCCTACTCTTATCACTTCTTCTGTTTTGGGTTGGAGTGTGTAGGCTGCTGTGATGACCACTAATACTATTATTATCGCGGCTATGATCCATTTTTTGTCCATGCACGCTCCCTCCTATTTGAATCTTTTTTTATAGTATATGAGGGTTTCGGGTTCTTTTTTTGCGATTCTATCTATGAGTTTCTGATTTTTGAAGTCTTTTATTATCTCTTCGAGTATTTCTATTTTTTCGCGGGCTTCATCTAGTAGTTTCTTGGTTATCTCGGCTCGGTGTTTTAGGCGGTTGTTTTCATCTTCTAGGCTTTGGATGTTTTTGAGTTTGAGATCTAATCTTAAAACTTCGAGTTCGTTCAATCTTTTATTTAGCCTTTTTTTCTCTTCTCTCAACTCATCTATTCTTCCCTTATATTCTGAGAGTTTCATTTGGAGCTCTTCTATCTTTTTGTCCTTTTCCCTTATTTCATTTTTTAGTTTTTCTATTTTTTCTTTTTCTTCTATAAGCACCAAACCCCCATAAAATAAACTTTAGTATCTTTTCATGTATTTGAGTTCTTTGAATGTTATCATGAGATCTAGGCCTTTATTGTCTTTGATTGTTAGTTTTCCCATGAGTTGGTTTGTGAGGGATTTTATGAGTTGCCATCCTAGTCCTTCCGATTTTTCGATTTCATCTTCTGTGAGGCCTTTGCCATTGTCTTTGTAATGTAATTTTAATTCTTGGTTTGTCTTTTTTAGTTTGATTTCTGCTTTTGTTGCATTTGCGTGTTTTATTGTGTTGGTTAATAGTTCGTTTATTATTAGGCCGAGTGGGAGGCTTGTTTCAATATTTAATGTGATGTCTTCAATGTCCGTTGTTATATGGATGTCTGTTGGGTAGGCTTGTAGGGTTTTTGTCACAAGATTTTCTATATAGTCTTTGATTTTCACGCTTGCAAGATCCGTTGACTGGTATAAATGTTCATGTAAGAGTGCTATGGATTTTATGCGCTCTTTGCTGCCTGAGAGCATGTTCTTGAATTCTTGATTCTTTATTTTACGCTCTTGCATGCCTAGTAGACTTGATATGATCTGCAGGTTATTTTTAACACGGTGATGTATTTCACGTAAGAGCAGTTCCTTTTCTTTTATGGATTCTTTTAGTGGTGTTATATCTTCTATTATAGCGATTATCTCATCTTTTAGTCTGCTGAAGTTTATCTTAGCATATAGTATGCTATTATCCTTCCTCTTGATCCTATATTCTCCCGGGACAGGTTCTTTGATCTTATCTTCTAGGATATCATTGATGTTTTTACCTATGAGTTCATCTGGTTTATAGCCGAGTATGCTCACCATCCTATTAGAGTCTTGGATTTTAAGATCTTTGTCCAGTGAGAGGATGATACTTGGGGCTGTGTTGAATATGCCCCTGTATCTTC
>ERZ795060.1955-NODE-1955-length-22238-cov-5.717712_pt1 | contig 22238 bp, 21 predicted proteins | sample MGYA00375144_ERZ795060 | MGnify/ENA primary metagenome ERZ795060 (study PRJEB30189, sample SAMN05720157) | activated sludge metagenome | isolation source: anaerobic digester from wastewater treatment plant | place: Japan | collected 2015-05-15 ...
TCCTTTAAAATAGTTACAATTTCATCCCTTACCCTGAATAAAACATCTTTAACTATATTCAATGTCTGTAAATTAGTAACCCTCAATCCATCAACAAATTTTGCTTTACCTCCTTTCTTCTCAATCTCATCATTTATAAATTTTCCTCCGCCACATACAAGTATAATTTTTATATCAAGAAAAGAAAGAAATGCAACATCAAAAAGAATACTTTCTTTAACATCTTCAATCTGATAAATGCTTCCACCAACTTTAATCACAAATATTCTATTTTTGAATTCTTTAATATATTTAAATGCTTCAACAAGAATATCTGCTTTTTTTCCAACTTCATCTGTCATCTTTTGCTCCTTTTATAGTTTATTATTATAATCCTTTAAATTTTTTAAGAGAAATATTTTACCATATTTTTGAAAATTTTAAAGGAAGGGGTAAATTCATCTCCATAATTTTTCAGAAAATCAGGATAATAATACTTAAGAATAGCCCTTTCAGGATGCGGCATCATTCCTACAATAAGACCGTCTTTACTGCATATCCCCGCAATATTTCCAATAGAACCATTTGGATTATAAGGATAACCAGAAAGATTTCCATTTTTATCACAATATCTCAACACAACCTGTTTATTTTTCTCAATTTCTTTCAAACTTTTACTATTTTTAGGATAGAACTTTCCTTCAGCATGAGCAACAGGCATTCTTATTATATCTGGAAGACCTTCAAAAAAGGGACAGATACTTTTTTCTACTTTTAAATAAATCCATCTATCCTCAAATCTTCCAGAATCATTCCATTCAAGTGTTACAGATTGTTCAGAGTTAAATGGTAAAATCCCGGATTTCACAAGGACCTGGAACCCATTACAAATACCGAGAATTACTTTTTTTTCAAAAATAAATTTTTCTACTTCATCCCACAGTTTTAATTTTATTTGATTTGCAAGAACTTTTCCTGCACCTATATCATCTCCATAAGAAAATCCACCCGGTATAACAAGTATCTGATAATCAGAGAGTTTTTTTTCTTTTCTTATAATCTGATTTATATGAATTCTTTCAGCAGAAGCACCTGCAAGATTGAAAGCCCACTCTGTTTCAAAATCACAATTTGTACCTGCAACTCTTAAAATTATAACTTTTGGTTTCATTTTTAAAATTTTAAACTTCTCCAGTTTTCATAAATTAGGTCTAGAGAAATTTTGAATAATTTTTTATTTCCCCAGAAACCAATCATTTCCTTTTTTTCTATAACCTGTCCTATCTGACTCACTTCTTCGCCTTTAAAAAGTTTTTCAAATTCATTTATTTTTTCTTTTTCCACTTCCACAACAAATCTACCACAACTTTCTGAAAAAAGAATTATTTCAGGTTCTTTTTCTTCACTTAAAACATCAAGAAAATTTATTTCACATCCAAGATTTCCCCCTATCATCATTTCATTTATAGTTGTTATTAATCCACCATCTGAACAGTCATGACAACTTTTAATCAGTCCTTCTTTAATACCTGTATGAATTTTTTTCATTAAATTCAAAGTTTTTTCTGGTCTTGGTTTAGGTACAATTCCACCTTTTATACCATACATTCTGTAAAACTGGGATGAGCCGAGTTCATTAAACGTTTTCCCGAGGACATAGATAATATTTCTTCCCTTTTTAAATTCAGTTGAGGTTATCTTTCTTACATCTTCAATAACACCTATTCCGGAGATAAGAAGAGTTCCGGGAATTGAAATTATTTTTCCATTCTTTCCCCTGAAATAGTTATTTAAACTATCCTTTCCTGAAATAAAAGGGACCTTATATTTCAAAGCATAATCCTTACATCCCTTCACACATCTTACAAGTTTACCAAGTTCTTTTTCATCGGAAACATTTCCCCAGCAGAAATTATCAAGTATTGCAATTTTTTCAGGATTTCCTCCACAACTTACAATATTTCTTATACATTCTTCAATACAGCATCCAGCCATATAATAAGGGTCAATTTCTCCATAAAAAGGATTTATTCCACAACCTATAACTAATCCTTCATATGTTTCGTAAAATGGTTTCAATACAACTCCATCAGATACACCCCTGCTTTCATATCCTAAAAGTGGTTTTAAAACAGTTCTTCCTCCAACCTCGTGGTCATATTGATGAACAACTTCTTCTTTTGAAGATATAACAGGTGTTGAAATTAATTTTAAAATATCCTCTTTCAGATTTTTTGATTTGAAATTTAATTTCTTTTCTTCTTTTTTTTCAAAAAAACACTTAAGATTTCTTTCAGGTATTCCTTTATGAAGAAATTTCATATCAATATCACAAACAATTTCATCTTTATAATAAACAGTTAATTTACCTGTTTTTATAAATTTTCCTATCACAGTTGCTTCAACATCTTCGGAGTTAAAAAGAGATATGAGTTTTTCAATATTTTTTTCTGGAACTGCGAGAACCATTCTTTCCTGAGATTCTGAGAGAAAAATTTCCCACGGGAGTAAACCTTCATATTTAAGAGGTACTTTATCAAGATAAACAACTGCACCTGTATCCTTTCCCATCTCGCCAATTGCTGAAGAAAATCCGCCTGCACCACAATCGGTGATGGAGTTATATAAATTCAAATCCCGTGCAACAAGTAAAACATCCTGAAATTTTTTTTCAACTATTGGATTTCCTATTTGAACAACACTTGTCGGGATATCCTCTTTTAAACTTGCAGAAGAAAATGTTGCTCCATGAATACCATCTCTTCCAGTTCTTCCTCCAATAACAACAATGAAATCACCATCTTTTACTTTTTTTTCCACTTTATCAACAGGTAAAATCCCGACTGTTCCGCAGTAAACAAGACAGTTATAAACATATCCATCATCAAAAATTATTGCTCCATTTCCTGTAGGAATACCCATTCTGTTTCCGTAATCCCTTACACCACTTACAACTCCTCTGAAAACTCTTCTGGGATGCAAGACGCCTTCAGGTAATTTTTCATATGAATAGTCAAGAGGACCGAAACAGAAAACATCAGTGTTTAAAATTGGTTTTGCTCCAAGACCGACACCAAGAATATCTCTTATTACTCCTCCTATTCCTGTTCCTGCGCCTCCATATGGTTCAAGGGCAGATGGATGATTATGTGTTTCCACTTTGAAAGCAACTCCCCATTTTTCATTTAATTCAATTATTCCTGCATTATCTTTAAAAACAGAAATACACCAGTCATAATTTAACTTTTCTGTAACTTCCATTATTTCTTTAAGTAAACAGATGTTAATTTTTTCTTCTTTTTCTCCGATTTTTTCTACATAATTGATATTTGCTTTAAATGTTTTATGACAGCAGTGTTCACTCCATGTCTGGGCAAGACATTCAAGTTCACAATCTGTTGGGTTTCTTCCTATTGAAAGAAAGTATTCTTTTATTTTTCTCATTTCACCTATATCAAGTGATAGAAGGTTTTTTTCACTTATTTCAATTAGGGTTTTATCGTCAGCATTTAAAATATCAATTTCTTTTGCATGTTTCATTTGCCCATACCTTCCTTTTTAAAAATAAAATAATTATGAATTAAAGTATTTGCAAGAATTTTTTTACATATTTCTTTTATCTGTTTTTCTTGCAGTTTTCCCTTTATATAATATTTTTTCCCTGTTTTTACATCCACGTCTTTTAAAATTCCGCTTTCTATTATTGTTTTTTTACTTGTCTCACCAACAGGGTCAGTTACCCCTTCTTTTAAAAATACTTCAACTATCCAGTAATTTTTTTTTGTTTTGCTTTTTTTATAAATTAAAAAATCTTCAGAAACATTATCAATAAGAAGTTCTTTTGCAATTTTTTCTATATTCTTTTTTTCTGTATTACACTCAATTTTATATAAGTTTGAAACCTTCACTTCCTCAATATCAGAAATTCCCAATTCCTCAATACTTTTTTTAACATCCTCTCCAAAAACATCCCTTATATTTCTTTTCTTAAATATTTCAACTATCCAGTAATTTTTATTCATAGTAACTTGCGCATTGTTTTTCATTTTCCCATACCGTTACTTTTTGAATTCTTACAGGATAACCTCTGAGTAATCTTTCCATTTTTTTATAAATAAAGAAAGCAATATTTTCAGAACTTGGATTTCTTTCTATAAAAAAGGGTATTGAGTTTAAATTTTTATGGTCAAGCATTTTTAAAATAATGTTCAGTTTTTTCTTTAAGATATTAAAATCAATAAGTAAACCAATTCTATCAAGTGTTTCCCCTGTTACTATAATTTCAACTTTCCAGTTATGCCCGTGTAGATTTTCGCATCTACCTTTATAATTTCTTAAACTGTGAGCCGAAGAAAATTCTCCATTAATTTTTAGTTCATACATTTTTAGTAAGTTTATATTTTATGTTATTTTTTTCAAAAAGAAATTTGATTGTTTTTTCCACATGTGGGCTTATATCACTGAAATACAATGATATTTTACCTTTGCCACCTTTATTGTTTAAATTATTTTCTTCAATTATATTTTTTATTTTGATAGAAACTTCATAAGAAGCATCAATTATTTCAACATTTTTTCCCATAATTTTCTGTATTGTTTTTTTTAAATAAGGATAATGGGTACATCCAAGAACAAGTGTATCAATATTTTTTTTCTTTAATTCACTTAAGTAAATCTCAGCAATCTTATAACTTATTTCATTTTCAAACCATCCTTCTTCAACAACAGGAACAAATAAAGGACAATCTTTCGTATAAACTTCTATCCCTTTATATTTTGAAAATAACTTTTGATATCTTAAACTTGAAATTGTAGCGGTTGTTCCAATAACTCCAATTTTTTTATTTTTTGTTAATTTTACTGCTTTTTCAACAGTTGGTTCAATAACATCAATAATTTTGATATTTTTAAATTTTTTTCTCAAATAGTAGGAAGCATATGAAGATACAGTATGGCAGGCAATTACTATCAATTTTGGATTGTATTTTAAAAGAAAAATAACATCTTCAACTGCAAATTTTTTAATTACCCTTTCTGATTTGGTTCCATATGGAACCCTTGCTGTGTCTCCAAAATAAATGATATTCTCTTCTGGCAGGACTTTTATAATTTCTTTTACAACACTTAAACCACCAACACCTGAATCAAAAATCCCGATCGGATTTTTATTCATTTTATTATTTCTCTTTTCTTTAAATATTCAATAATTGCTTTTCCAAGTGTCTCTGCAATTGCCTGTCTTACTTCAACATCTTTCAGATTGAATTCAATATTAGGATTACATATAAATCCAATCTCGGTTAAAACAGAAATCATCGGAGTATACTTTAAAACATAGAAATTCCCTCTTTTAGCCCCTCTGTCAGGAGTTATTAATCTTTCTGCAAGTTTTTCCTGAACACATTCTGCAAGAATTCTACCTTCATCAATTATATCGGTTTCGTTTAAATTATTTAATATCTGATTTAATACAGAATCATTATTTTCTTCTTTTAATTCTCCTTCTCCATCATTGGATTTTGGTAAACTATTTGTTTCTACTTTACAGTATGGATAATATGTCTCAAAACCTGTTGCATCAAATCTATTAAATCTTGAAGAGTTTGTATGAACTGAGAAGAAAATATCAGCATTTAATGTTTTTGCAATATTAACTCTTTCTTCAAGTGAAATAAAAACATCTTCCTTTCTTGTTAAATAAATTTCTATAGAGGGATAACTTTCAAGTTGTTTTTTTAAATATTTTTCAAGTCGTAAGGATACATCAAGATTCACATCTTTTTCTTTTAAACCATAATTTCCAATAGCACCTGAATCATGTCCTCCATGACCGGGGTCTATTACTATAATAAATTTTCTACTTTCTTTTTTTTCCTCTGATGTTTTTTCTCTTTCTTCTTTTTTTTCTGAAATTTTGAAATCTGCAAATATTTTTGAAAAATCCTCAACTGGTATTAATATGTCTCCTTCAATTTCTTTTGGAGTATTTTTAATCTCAATCGTTTTACCACCTACAATTAAAGTTTTATCATCTATTCTGAATTTTATCTGTGTACCATCAAAAAATACGAAAATCCTATCCTCAATTTTAGCCCAGTTATCGGAATTTATTATTTTAAGGAATGATTTTAGTGAGATATACTGAACATCCTTTATTAAATATGTAGGGATTTTTCTCGTTTTTATTTCTTCTTCTAAATTTAGTGAGTAAATGCTTAAAGATGTTAATAAAATAAAAAAAATCAAAAACCTTATATTTTTCAAAAACATACCAAATTTCTCCTAAAAAATTTTTATGTTTACAATCAATTTTTCTTTTTTGCTTATAATATTTTAAATTGCTGAATATGTGGAGGCGGCGGGTACTGCCCCCGCGTCCGTCGCTATCGCTCCCGGGACAGGGGAGATTCCCCTTTCCCGACGATACCCCCACAACATATAAGGGGAAAAATCTTTTTCCCCTTAAACCCTTTTTCTGTCCGCTGGTAAGCCCTGATGCTTCAGTTTTCCTTGTTCCTTTAGTTTTTGCTGAATATGTGGAGGCGGCGGGTACTGCCCCCGCGTCCGTCGCTATCGCTCCCGGGACAGGGGAGATTCCCCTTTCCCGACGATACCCCCACAACATATAAGGGGAAAAATCTTTTTCCCCTTAAACCCTTTTTCTGTCCGCTGGTAAGCCCTGATGCTTCAGTTTTCCTTGTTCCTTTAGTTTTTGCTGAATATGTGGAGGCGGCGGGTACTGCCCCCGCGTCCAGAAAGAATCCTGATAGAGTATCTACCTGTATAGTCAGAAGTTTTTTCTTAGGGTAAAAAGGCACTTCTGACAGGCCCTTTTACCCGCATCCTTTTTATTAATCTTCTTTAAGGGAAAAGGATAACCCTTAAAGAAGATGCCTCTTAGCCGACACATTTTACAGAGTCAGAGGCAAACTCTGTAAATGGGTGACTGCATTTTATGCAGCCAGAGTATTTGCTGTTACGGCAGTTATTTTTTGTCAGGTTTTTACAAGTTCCTGACAAACTTGACAGGCAACTCTATCCGGATTTCTTCCTGTCGATTCCTATTTCGCCCCCATATTTTTCATTTTTCTTGCTATATCTCTCTCAATTTCTCTTTCTTTCAATTCCCTTCTTTTGTCAAAGAGCTTTTTACCTTTTGCAACAGCAAGTTCTATTTTAGCCAGACCTCTATTATTAAAATACACTGAAAGTGGTACAAGTGTCAAGCGTTTTTCTGAAACTCTTTTTTCAAGTCGTCTTATTTCATTTTTATTCAGTAACAGTTTTTTCTTTCTCAAAGGATTGATTTTTTCAAATGAGGACTGATAGGGTGCAATATAAAAATTATAAAGAAAAACTTCTCCATTTTCTACCTTTGCATAAGAATCTTTAAATGCAATTTTTCCCTCTCTAATTGACTTTACCTCACTTCCTTTAAGAACAATACCCGCTTCTATTCTTTCAAGAATTTCATAATCATGATAAGCACTTTTGTTTTCTATTTTCATTTAATCCCTCATTTTTAAGAAGAATACAAGAAGCATTATTAAAGTTATTACAAATTCTGAAATTCCAAAAAGAAAATATCCAGATATAAAAAGGAAAACAGAAGAAAGTAAAAAAGTTGAAATAATTAAAGAAAAAGAAATTTTTATTCCTGCTTTTTTTACAGTTGAATTTAAATTTTCAGTCGTATTTTCATTTCTATAATCTTTCCTTTTTGAATTTTTAACTGTATCCATAAGTGTTTCAATTGTCTGTGGCAGTTCTTTAATAATATAATGTAAACTGTTAAATGTATTCTGAAATTCTTTTAAAAAATAGGAAAATTTTACTTTTTTCTCTGTAATTTCAATAAAAAATGGTTCAATAGATTCAGTAAGTTTAAATTCAGGGTCAATGAAATGGCATATTCCTTCAATTGTGATTATTGATTTACCCATTAAAGTAAAACTTACAGGGATTTTAATTCTGTTTTTTCTCATAATTTCAAAGCAGATACCAAGAACTTCTCCAATTTTTATTTTTTTTATTGGAATATCCCTGTATACTTCAATTAAATCTTCTATATCCTCTCTTAATTCCTGAATATCTGTCGTATCTCCAATAGAACCCATGAGTTTTAAAGTTAATATTACTTTTTCTGTATTCCCTTTTAAAATGCTTGAAATAAGATTAACAATATAATACTTTCTTTCTTCATCAAGATGTCCAACAATACCAAAGTCAATCAGTGCAATTTTTCCATCTCTCATAATAAAAATATTTCCCGGATGCGGATCCCCATGAAAAATTCCTGTATAAAAAATCTGTTTTAAAATTATATCCGCTCCATTTTTCAATACTTCTTCCTTGCTTACAAATTTACTCCAATCTTCAACCCTATTAATTTTTATTCCATCTATATATTCAGTAACAAGCAATTTTTCTGTGCTTATTTCCTTATAAATTTCAGGGATGTACAATTTTTCAAAATTTTTCATTCTTTCTTTCATTATTTCAATATTTTTACCCTCTATAAGAAAATTCAATTCTTTTTTTATACTCTTTTCAAATTCCTTAACTATTTTAACCGGCTGATAAATTTCACTTTCTTTAATAAATTTTTCTATTAAGTTTGCAATATCATATAAAATCTGAATATCAGTAAAAATTTGTTCTTTTATATATGGTCTCTGAACCTTTACAGCGACTCTTTTCCCTTTATATACTGCTTTATAAACACAGGATAGTGAACCGGAAGCAATTGGTTCTTTATCAAAAACATCAAAAATTTCTTCCAGTTTTCCACCTGTCTCTTTTTCAATAATTTCTTTCATCAGATCAAAATTTTCAGGTTTAACTTCATCCTGAAGTTTTTCAAGTTCTCTTATATATTCAAAAGGGATAAGGTCTGGTCTTGTGCTTAAAATCTGTCCGAGTTTTACAAATGTTGGTCCGAGTTCTTCAAGAATTTTTCTGACCCTTACAGGAAATGTTAATTCAATCTGTCTTTTTTTTCTGAAAGGAAATTTAAAAATATGGGCTCTTTCAACAAGTATTTCAAATCCGTACTTAATGAGGATATTTACTATTCTTCTGTATCTTTTAATTTTTCTTATGACTGTTATATGTTTATTCATTCAAATATTCATTCTGCCAGAGGGGGTCTGTCAATTCTCTGTACTTTTTATTATATTCAGGCATCTTTCCTTCTTCTATAAACTTTAAATAATCTTTTGCTCCTTCATCTACCGGCTGTGCATCTGTTTCCTTTACTATTTTATAAAAATCCAGAGAATTATCTCTTATTATACAGGGCACAAGAAGATTACCGCATTCATTTTTATTTCTTTTTATCCAGTAGTTGTACTGCCAGTTTCTAATTCTTTCAAATAAGGGAGACTTAATTGCATCAGTTATTGTTTTCCCCTCTTTATAAATTTCATAAATATTACCTAAATTTTTATCTTTAAAAGGAATAAATACACAAGGAGTTATTGTTCCATCCCACATTATATAAAAATACCCGCCTCCTCTTGCAGCAGCCATACATCCATCAGAAGCAGTCCCTGAATTCCAGAAATCCGCTATAAAAATCTTCTTTTCTATAACAAGTTGCCATATTCTTTTTAACATTTTATATCTTTGTTCTGGAGTAACCATAAGTTCAACAGAAGGACTTCTTCCTATTGGCATATACTGAAAATACCATCCATAAAAAGCACCTTTCTTTTCAAAATAAAAGTCAATAAATTCATCTGATAAAAGTAAATCAGCATTATATCTTGTTGGTGTAACTGATATTCCAAAAGGCACTCCTTCTTCTCTTAAATTATCCATAACTTCCATAATTCTTTTAAAAACACCATTACCTCTTCTATCATCTGTTTGACTTTCAAAACCTTCAACTGAAATAGCAGGGGTAAAATTTCCAAGTTCAGACAGTTTTTTTGCAACATCTTTTTTTATCATTGTACCATTGGTGTAAGCCATAAAATAAGCATCATTGTGTTTTTCAAGTATATCAAAAAGTGTCTTCCCATTATCTTTATACATAAATGGTTCTCCACCAGAAATTACAAAAAAGTAAGCACCAAATTCTTCCTTAATTTCCTTTATAATTCTATCAAAAACATCAAATTTTAAAGTATGTTTTTCATAAATTTCTCCAGCATAACATCCCTTACATTTTAAATTACATACATTTGTTGGAGAGATAGTAACAAAGCAGGGAGGTCTAAATCCATGTTTTTCTTCAAATGTTCTTCTTGTATATATCCCCTGTATAAAAATTTTCCCCAGAAAAATATTTGAGAGTGCTCTAACACAATTTGGCGAAATACTATCTGTGTCAAATAATCTTTCAATTGAATGTAAAAGTGCTCTTCCCATATAATATCTTTCTTCAAGAACTTTTTTCGGTCTTTCATATGTTTTAAGAGACATTTTGTATGTTGCTCTGTCAATTGCGTTTATCAGTGCTCTTCTTGTTACCGAATTTTTTAAAGAAGCATTTAATATTCCTGTAACAACTTTCTGTGAGGTTCCCTTTTCCATAATTGTTAATATTCTATCTTCAAGTTTCAATGCCATTTTAACCTCCTTGTGGATAACAAATTATATTATACCACAAAAGTAAATTTTTATTGAAACACGTTTACTTTCTTATTTTGTTATAATTCAGTTTTTCTTGTCAACTACTTTATTTTCTTAAAGAGGTTTAACCCCTTTAAAATCCCCAAGAGGTATCAACTCCCCCAAATGGGTGGCTCACCATCTCGCCTCTCATCTAATCGGTGCTCCTTATTCGTCGCACCAGCACTCCATCAATCTTTGAGGGTTTTAAGGTAATTATAACTTGTTCTGGGCAAAAAACGCCAGAAAAAACACTTGGGATTTTTCAAATTCCAGTGTTTTATGTATGTGGTTCAGTAAGTATTTACCCACAAAAATAGTTTGCTATAAAATCCTGATTTAATTTTATGATTGAAAGTTTTATAATTAGTGTTAAAATTTTAAAAATGGAAAAGGTAATCAATGAAGTATTAAATGTTTTTAAAAAAATAAAGAAAGAGGAATTTGAAGAATTTGAAAAAGTAATTTTAAAGAGTAAAAAAATTTTTGTTTTTGGAACAGGAAGAAGTGGTTTTATTGGGAGATGTTTCTGTATGAGATTGTTTCATCTTGGTTTTGATTCCTATTTTGTAGGCGAAATCATAACACCTGCTTTTACAGAAGAAGACCTAATAATTTTTATTTCAGGAACAGGAGAAAAATCAATTGTTTTACAGATAGCAAAAATATGTAGAAAAGAAAAGGGGAGAATTTTAACTATAACTGCAAATAAAAAAAGTAAACTTTCAAAAATTTCGGATTACCTAATTTATATTCCAGTTGAAAATTCAATTCAGTTTGGGAATTCCTTATTTGAACAGGTATGTTTTTTATTCCTTGATAGTTTTATCCAGTTTTATATTGAAAAACACAGGATAAATGAAGATTTGATGAAGAAAAGACATACAAATTTAGAATAATGGAAACAAAAGTTATAATTGATTCTTTAAAAAGAGTTCAATATTCAAGATGTGAAAAGGGAATTTTTTCTGCGATTGAACATTTCGGTTTTTATTATAAAATCATTGATCTTGCATTTGAAAGATTTTTTGAAAGAGAAATTGAAAATACAAACTTAATTATTATTGGACAGGAAGGACTTGGTTTTTCCTTTGGAGAGATAGAAACAGATATTATATTAAAAAATCTCTATTCAGGTGTTGGAGTTGTTATTTTTGACGGCTATATTTCTTCATATCCATCGAGTTTTTTAAAAGCACTTAAAATAGGAAATTTAACTCCTAAAATGACATCAAAGATAAAACTTGAAAAGACAGCGTGGATTTGTGAAGGGACCTATTGTGATGAAGTTGTGTTGAAAAATGAAATAATGTATTATTCTGCCGAAGTTGAAAAAAAATTCTGGAAACCATTTCTTTACAGTGAAAATGGAGAAATTTGTGGTATTTATGGAAGATTTGGAAAGGGTAAAATTGTTTTATTTTTTACTTCTGCAGGTCTGTGGCAGGATGAAATTCTTGGACATACAGAAGGGCTTGACGATGTTTTTTTCAGAAGTTTAATCTGGGCAAGTAAAAAACCATTTATAACAAAAACAATACCACCTTTTATTACTGCAAGGATTGACGATGTTTCTGCGTCAGGAAGTAGGGTTGCAAGATATAAAGAAACAGTGGAAAAATTCAGATATGTAGATGTTTTAAATAAGTATAAGATAATCCCAAATCTCGGACTATTTATTGATGATATAAAAGAAGATGACTTATTACCATTAAGAGAAAAATATTTTGAGAAACTGGCAGAATTTTCACCCCATGCTTTTTCAGACCCGAATAATATAAATGAATATCCAATTTATATGAAACATAATGGAGAGGAGTTTTCAGATAATGAAATAAAAGAAAATTTTTATAGAGTTGATAAAAAATTTGAGTATTTTGGAATAAAGCCATCAATAACTTTAAATGCTCATTTTGGAGAGATTGGACTTAAATCCTTACCGTATTTAAAAGAAAGAAATCAGAATTTTTTAATGAATATTATAAAGATAGGAAAAGCATATTCAGACCCAAAGGCACATATATGGGATTTAAAACCTTACGGAAGAATTAATTTTTCTTTGAGTGAAATACCGGAAGATAATTATTTTTTTAATGTTTTATCAATTCCTTTGAAAATAGAAGAAAATTTATATGATGAGAAAAAAGTAGATTTTGATTTTCTATATAAATGCACAAATTTCTGGAATGAGAATGAAAAAACTGATATTAAAAGGGCTATTAAAAGAGGAATCTTTCAGATTAAAAGAGGACTTGAAAATAAGTTTTTTGGATGTTTGATGACACATGAACAGAGGATTTCTTTTTTGAAAATAGAAGAGTGGGAAGAAATAGTAAGGGGAATAATAAGTTCAATAGGTATTAAAAACAAAATTTTTAAGAGTTATGATTATATAAGTTTATATTCCAGAAATTTAAAAGCAATTTCAATAGAGAAGATAGAACTTGATAAAAACTTGCAGATTATATTAAGGGGTAAAACAAAAATTTCTCTTTATTTGTACATTTTTTATGATAGGGATGAAGAGGTAATTGAAAATTTTCTTGAAATACCACCTTTTGAGAATTATACTACATTAAATTTTAAAATTTAAGGAGGGAATATGGAATTTAATAATCCTTTTTTGAAAGAGGGAAAATGGTTTAAGGGAAATGCTCATATTCATACGACAAATTCAGATGGAAAATTATCTCCAGAAGAAATTGTTGAGATTTATAGAGAAAACTTTTACAATTTTCTTTTTATTACAGACCATAATAAAATAACTGATTATCAAAGTCCATACGAAGATTTTCTTGTAATTAAAGGAGCAGAATATAGCAAAAACGGTTTTCATATTCTTGGGCTTGGTTTGAAAGAAAATTTTAACACTGAAAATCTGTCTCCTCAGGAAATAATAAATAAAATAAATGAACTTGATGGTTTTGTTGTTGTCTGTCATCCTTACTGGAGCGGGATAACAAGTATGGATATTCTTTCTTTAACTGGTTTTACAGGTATTGAAATATTTAATAATAGTTGTGAAATAGAAAAAGGGAAAGGTTATTCAACTGTTCATTATGATGAGGTCTTACAGAAAGGTATGAAAGTTTCTGGATTTGCCGTAGATGATAGTCATAGCAAAAAAGATATAATCGGTAGTTTTATAATGGTAAAAGCAAAATCTCTGGATACAGAAGAAATATGTGCCTCAATTAAAGATGGATTTTTTTATTCTTCCACAGGTGTAATTATAAATGACTTGAAATTTAAAGATGATATAATTAGAATTTCTTTTACTCCTTCTATTACAGTTGATTTTATTGGTTATGGAGCGTCAGGCACAAGAGTTTATAATAATGGTAGAGAATTTGATTATGCAGAATACAGAATAAAGGGTCCAGAAAAATATATAAGGATTGAAATAACAGATAAAGAGAATAAAAAAGCATGGGTAAATCCATTTTTTTTATAAATAAGGAGGAAAAAAATGATAAAAATTGGATTTGTTGGATGTGGCGGAATTTCTTACAGACATTTAAATGATTTAAAAAATATGAAGGATGTTAAAATTGTTTCTGCTATTGAACCAAATGAGGATAATTTCAAAAAATTTCAGGATACTTACGGAGAAAAGTTGAATTTATATAAAGATGAAGAAGAAATGATTGAAAGGGAAAAACTTGATGGTGTTGTCATATGTACTCCCCATACTTTACATTTTTCTCAAATAAAAATTGCACTTCAGAAAGGTATAGATGTTCTTGTAGAAAAACCCGCAGTTGTTACTTATGAAGAAAGTATTGAAATAAGGAAATTAATTGAAAAAACGGGAAAGAATGTTGTTGTTGCATATCAAAGACATTATATGCCTGTTTTTAATGGTGCAAGAAAAATTATAAAAGAAAAATTTGGAAATATTATTTTTCTTTCAGGTTTTCTTGCTCAGTATTATTATGAGCCAATAAGTACAAGAAGACCATGGAGAATAAATCCTCAACTTTCTGGGAAGGGACAGTTAACTGATTCTGGAAGTCATTTTGTCGCTTTATTATTCTTTTTGACAGGACTTACTCCTGAAAAGGTGGCTTCATTTATTGATTTCAGAGGAGAAAAAGTTGATATGAATTCTGCGTTTATTGTGAAGTTTAAAGAAGGAGCAATAGGAAATTTTGGGATTCTTGCTTTTGACCCATCTTTTAGAGAAAACCTTTTTATATGGGATGATAAAAATAATGTTTTAAAGGTATCAGCAATGGAAAATTCTTATGCGCAGTTTAAAGGAGAAAAAGAGACAAAAAATATAGAAGGACTTGAAATTGATGTTAAAAATCCATCAGAGGACCTTATTAAATGTATAAAAAAAGAAAAAAAAACACATACTGACTGGAAGATAGTAGAAAATGTGTCTTTATTGAGTGATATGGTTTATAAAGCATATTTTGAAAGCAAAGTTTTAGAATTTTAAAATTTATGATAAAATTATTTTTTTAAAAATGGAGTTTAAAAAATGAAAATAATTGTATGTATAAAGCAGGTTCCAGAAGGACTTGATGTTAAAGTTGACCCTGAAACAAAAAGGATTGTAAGAGAAGGAGTAAAAAGTATAATAAATCCCTATGACCTTTATGCAATTGAAGAAGGAATAAGATTGAAAGAAAGATTTGGAGGCGAGACATGGGTAATTTCAATGGGGCCACCTCAGGCAGAAAGTGCAATAAGAGAAGCAATAAGTATGGGTATTGATAATGGGGTTCTTATAAGTGATAGAAAATTTGCTGGAAGTGATACCCTCGCAACTTCGTATACTTTATCACTTGGAATAAAAAAAATAGGTGAGTTTGATATTATTGTATGTGGAAGGGAAACTCTTGATGGTAGTACAGGTCAGGTTGGTCCTGGAATTGCTGAACATCTTGGAATATCTTATATTACATATGTAAGTAAAATTGTTGATATTAAAGATAATGAGTTTGAATGTATCCGGCTTATGGAAGACCATTATGAAATTGTAAAAACAAAATTACCAGTTTTAATAACAGTTGTTAAAGAAATAAATGTACCGAGAATTCCATCTTTAAAAAATATGATGAGGGCAAAGAAAATTGAAATACCTGTCTGGAAAGCAGAAAATCTCGGTGGAGATGAAAGTTTATTTGGCCAGGATGGTTCACCTACAAGAGTAATTGATGTTTGGATTCAAACAATAACAAAAGAGGGAAGAAAAGTTGAAGGAGAACCTGAATACCTCGTAGAAGAAATTATAAATGAACTTAAAAAGTTAGGAGTTATATAATGGGTATAAAGATTCTTTTTGAAAAATGTAATCTATGTAAAAAATGTGTTGAAAAATGTCCTTTTGGTGCAATTGAAATAAAAGAAAATAAGATTGAAATAAATGAAAAATGTACTTTATGCGGGTTATGTGTTAAGGTATGTTCTGAAAAAGCACTTATAAAAGAAGTTGAGAGTAAAAAAGAGTTAAATTTAGATGAATTTAAAGGAATATGGTTTTTTGCAGAAACAAGAAATGGAGAAATTGCTTCTGTTTCTTATGAAATGCTTTCTGCTGCAAAAAAGTTGAATAAAAAATTGAATGAAGAAATCTGTGGTATCTGTTTTGGTAAAAATATAAAGGATAAAGTGAATAATCTTCTAAAAAGGGGAGCAAACAAAGTATATTTGATTGATGATGATGTTTTTTGTGAATTTAAAGAAGAGACATACTCAAAAGCACTTGCATATTTAATTCAGAAATATAAACCAAATATTGTAATTGCTGCTGCTACAATGATAGGAAGAAGTTTTATTCCTTCTGTTGCAGTTAAAGTAAAAACAGGACTTACCGCAGATTGTACAGATGTTGATATTGATGAAAAAACAGGGCTTTTAATCCAAACAAGACCTACTTTCGGTGGAAATTTAATGGCAAAAATTATATGTGAAAAACACAGACCCCAAATGGCAACTATAAGACCAAAGATATTTGAACAGGCAAAAGAAGAAGGAAATATAAAGGGAGAAATAATTGAAGAAAAAGTTGAATTTGAAATAGAAAACAGAATTAATATATGTGGAAGGGAAAAGGTAGAAAATGTTGTTGACCTTCAGGAAGCAGAAATAATTGTTTCTGGTGGAAGAGGATTAAAAGAGGGGAAAAATTTTGAATTGATTCGTGAACTTGCTGATTTATTGAAAGGTGCTGTTGGTGCTTCCCGTGCTGCTGTTGATTCGGGGTGGATTCCTTATCCACACCAGGTAGGTCAGACAGGAAAAACAGTAAAACCAAAAATTTATATTGCATGTGGAATTTCAGGAGCAATTCAGCATCTTGCAGGAATGCAGACATCTGATTATATAATTGCTATAAATAAAGACCCTGATGCACCTATTTTTAAAGTTGCTAATCTTGGAGTGGTTGGAGATATATTTGAAGTTTTACCAATCTTGATAAAAAAGATTAAGGAAACAGGAGGTAAATGATGGAAATAGGACTTATTTATGCTTTGATTGGAGGAGCACTTGCCATTTTTTTATGTGGTGCTGGTTCAAGCATTGGGATAGGATATGCTGGAAGAGAAGCAAATGGGGTATTGTCTGAAGAACCGGAAAAATTTGGTACGATGCTTTTACTCGTTGCTTTACCAGGAACACAGGGTATTTATGGATTTTTAACTGGTTTTCTTGTGATGATGAAAATAGGAATTCTTGGTGGAAATATATCTGCTATTTCTTCTTCCACTGGACTTCAAATTTTAATTTCATGCCTACCCATTTCAATTTCAGGACTTGTATCTGCAATTCATCAGGGAAAGGTATGTGCTGCTGGAATTGCTGTTGCTTCAAAACATCCAGAAGCAAGTATGAAAGCACTTGTTTATGGAGCACTTGTTGAAACATATGCAGTTTTGGGACTTGTTGCTTCAATATTTTTATTGATGGGAGTAAAGGTATAAAAATGGTTGAAAAACTTATAAATAAATTGATTGAAGAGGCAAAGAAAAAGGCAGAAGAAATTATAGAAAATGGGAAAAAAGAATTTGAAGAAAAACTTGCGATTGAAAAAGAGAAGTTAGAAAGGGAATTTGAAGAAAAACTTAAAATTGAAGAGAAAAAGATTGATTCAGAGATTGAAAGAGAGATTATAAATTTTAAGATTGAAAAAGAAAAAGAGGTTCTTTCAATTAAAAATAAATTGATTGATGAGGTGATTGAAAAAGTTGGAGAGAAGTTTAATATGTTTTTAAATGAAAATATGGAAGAGGTTATTAAAAAGGTTTTAAGCAATTTAAAAGAAAAAGATATTGAAATTTTTATACCCGAAGGGAAAAAAATTAATTTAAATTATAAAGTTATAAATGACAAAAATCTTAAAAATTCATTCAGAATAAAAAGCAAATCCTGGGAAATTGAATTTTCGTGGGAAAGTTTGAAAAATATTTTTGAGGGATTTATCAAAGAGGAGGCAAGTAAAATTATCTTTAATGAATAAAATAGAAGAAATGAATAAACTTGAAGTTCTGGCAAAGAAATGTAAAAAATGTGAATTATATAAACACAGGAAGAAAGTTGTTTTTGGTTCCGGAAATATAAACTCAAAAATTTTTTTTATTGGAGAAAGTCCTGGAAAAAATGAGGATGAAACAGGTATTCCTTTTTGTGGTAGAGCAGGAGAAATTCTTGATAAACTTTTCAATTATATTTCTTTGAAAAGAAAAGATGTTTACATAACAAGCGTTTTAAAATGCAGACCACCTAAAAATAGACAGCCAAAAAAAGAAGAAATAGAAAAATGTGGTTTTTATCTTGAAAGGCAGATAGAAATAATAAATCCTGAGATTATTGTCTGTCTTGGAAGGATTTCTTTAAATTTTGTTTCTGAAAGGTACTTTAAAATAAAAAACCCTGTAATTAGTAATTTACACGGGAAAATTATAGAAACTGAAAATAGAAAAATTTTACCTGTTTTTCATCCTGCTTTTGCAATATATAATCCGGAAAAATTTGAAATAATGAAAAAAGATTTTAAAAAACTGAAGGAAATAATATGTTAGACATATATTTTTTAAGTGGTAAGATAAATTCACTTGAGAAAAAATTTATTGATGGAGAGAAGTTAAAAAAAATTGTTGAAAGTAAGACATTTGAAGAATTTGTAAATATTCTTGAAGGTTCATTTTTTAAAATCCCATCTAATTTATCAAGTACAGATGAAATATTTAAAATTTTTGAAAATGAAAGATTGAAACTTATTGAAGAAATTAACAAAATCAATGATGAAAAAATTATTATTTTTTTTCTTTTGAAGTATGATTATTATAATCTTTCACTTCTTGTTGAAAACAAAGATGATTTTTCTCCTTATGGAATTTTGAATTTTTATATTCTTAAATATGCATTTGAAAAAAATGATTTTTCAAAAATTCCAGAAGTTTTACAAGAGGGTTTTGCTATATGTAAAAGTAAAATTTCTTTGGAAGAAAAACTTATTTCTCTTAAAAATAGTTATTTTGAAAAAATTTATTGTATCGCCAATGAAATATCAGAGTTTACACGAAATTATATAAAGATTGAAATTGACTTTGCCAATATTCAAAACTATTTGAATAAAAAATTAAATGAAAAAAAAATTTACATAGATGATTTTATAAAAAAAGGTTTTATCAAAAGAGAAAATTTTCTTGATGATGCAGGTTTATGGGAAGCAATAAGTTTAAAATATAAAAAGATAGAAATACCATTAAATGAAGAAACTGTTGAGAGAGAAAGATATAAGGTTTTAATTGAATATTTAAAAGAAGGAAGAGTTAAACCGTATGGGATTGATAAAATAATATCTTTTTATAAAGCAAGGGAAATAGAAATAGAAAATTTACAAAAATTAACAATTTCCAAATTTTATAGAGAAAGTGAAGTTTTTTTAAAGAAAATAATAATTCCACCCTATCAATACAGGGAGGGTAAATGACTCCAAGAGAAATAGTTAAAAGGGCTGTATTATTTCAGGGACCTGAAAGAATACCTTATGATTTACCAGAGCCCTATGGAAGTGATTTTTTACATGTTGGACCTGACTCTGACCCTGACTGGAAACCTTCTGTTCAAACAGAGACAAAATGGGAGGATGAGTTTGGATGTATATGGGAAAGATTGTCAGGAGATGTCACCATGGGACAGGTTAAATTTCATCCTCTTTCTGATTATTCTGACTGGTCAAAGGTAAAATTTCCAAATTATGAAAAAAAGGTAAGGTATGAAAGTGCTAGAAAAAAGATAGAAGAAAATAAAGAGGAAAAATTTGTTCTTGCTCATATACCTTTTAGTTTAATTCACCGGCTTGAATATTTAAGAGGACATAATGAAGCGTGGACAGACCCTTATTTATATCCTGAACAACTTGATAAACTCCTTGATAAATTATGTGAAATTGCGATGGTATGTATAGAAAGATTTTCTGAATTAGGAGTAGATGGAATATGTTCTGCTGATGACTGGGGATTTCAGGATAGATTGATGGTAAAGCCTGTGATATGGTATAAAGTATGGAAGGAAAAGTATAAAAAGGTTTATACATTTGCAAGAAATAAAGGAATTTTAACTTTTCTGCATAGTTGTGGTTATATAGTAGATATTCTTGATGGATTAATAGAAAGTAATTTGAATGTTATACAGATGGATCAGCAGGAAAATATGGGAGTTGAGTATTTAAGTGAAAGATTTGGTGGTCGGCTCTGTTTCTGGTGTCCTGTTGATATTCAAAACACTATGATTAAAGGAACTGTTGAAGATGTTAAAAAATATGCTAAAAAACTTATTGATTATTTCGGGAAATTTAACGGTGGATTTATTGCAAAATGGTATCCTGCTCCTCTTGCAATAAAACATACAGAAGAAAAAATTAAGGCAATGGCTGAAACATTTGTTGAATATGGCAAAACTTTTTATAAAAGATAAAAAAAGGTATAATATTAAGAGAATAGAAATTAAAAAGGGGATTTAAATGAAAAACTACAAATCAACTTCTTTAATTAAAGTTATGGACGAAGAAGAAATAAGGAATGAATTTTTGCCACAGTTACAGAATGCTATTAAAAATCTTTTGAAAATTCTGCATCAATTCAATACAAAATCTTCACTTCCTCTAAGAGAATTAAGTTTTGCTCTGATGAAAGAAGCAGACGAAATTGAAACGTTTCTTGACGAATTTGGAGCAAATCATAATAAAAAATTTTTTACTCTTAGGGAAATGGTCGCTGCTATAAGATGGTTCAATTTTTCTCTATTTCATGGACTTCATCTTTATACAAGAACAAAACACTATAAACTTTCGGTAACTCCAAAAGAATATCAGGAATTCAGAAAAGACCTGAAAAAAAATTTGATATATATTTATAAAATTATAAGGAAAATATCCATTAAATTCTTTGAAGAATGTGAGTTGATTGGATTAAAAATAAATGAGGTAGAGGTTTATTCAGAAAAACTTTTTCCACAACTACAGAGAAAAATTTTACCATCGGATATAGATGAGGGGATAGCAGAAGAAAAAGAAGAAAGAGTTTTTGAAATTCTTATAAAATTTTTAAATACCTCCGAAGAATTTAATCTATCTCTGTGTTATAAACAGGGTGATTTATTAAAAGAAGAATCAATTGAAAAATTCAGGTCTTTATTTGGACAACTTGAGTCACTTTATGATACCTATATAAAAAATACAGTTTATGAAATTGAAATTTCTGATTTCAAAAAAGTAAGAGGACATATAGCAGTTTCACTTCATCTTCTTGAAATGGCAAAGGCACTTGTTCATTTTTATGAAAGACATATAGAGAAAACTATCTATTCAGATGGATATTTTAAAATTATTGATTGTATAGGAGATGAGAATAAAATTAAAGAGATTATTGGAAAATTTGTATTCCCTTATGTTTTAAAATTTTCACAAAGCGGTAAAGAAATATGTGAGAGTATTTTCAGAAAAGCGGGAAGAAAACCAGAAGAGTTTTTAATTGAAACAAAAGTTTTGATAATTCCTTCTCATCGTATTGAAGATTTTCACATAAGACCTATTATGCCTGTAACACAGATAGCAAATAAATACTCTTTTGATTCCTATCTTTATTTTAATAGAAAAAAATACAAACTTAAGGACTCCATAGAAATGGCAATGGCAATACCTGATATAAGAGAAGCACTTGCAAAAGAAAATGTTCAGATAGTTATACAGGGACCATTATCTGCTGTAAATGAAATTGTGGAGTTTTTTAAAGTAAAAAGTGGTGCTATAGAAAAAAATTTGAAATGCGAAACAATTATCTCTTGACAGAAAATTTTAATTCTGGTATAATATTATAAAAAGTATATAAAACAAAAAAGTTCTTGACAGATTTTTTAAAATAAGTAAAATTTAAAAGTTGTTCTTTGAAAATTTGAATTTATGGCCAAGCTAGTAAGGGTTTGTGGTGGATGCCTTGGCGAATCCTGGCGATGAAGGGCGTGGCAAGCTGCGATAAGCCCCGGGGAGGTGCAAGCAACCTTTGATCCGGGGATTCCCGAATGGGGTAACCCATCCGCCAGTAATGGCGGATATCCACCAATTTTTTGGTGGAGGCGAACCAGGGGAAGTGAACCATCTCAGTACCCTGAGGAAAAGAAAGAAACTT
>ERZ795060.1958-NODE-1958-length-22211-cov-6.592706_pt1 | contig 22211 bp, 20 predicted proteins | sample MGYA00375144_ERZ795060 | MGnify/ENA primary metagenome ERZ795060 (study PRJEB30189, sample SAMN05720157) | activated sludge metagenome | isolation source: anaerobic digester from wastewater treatment plant | place: Japan | collected 2015-05-15 ...
ATATTTTGGACCTGAATGGATCATTATTAAGCATCCAAATATTTGTTAGAGAGTCATTGTTAAATCCAATAAATAGCAAATTAAACTATATAACCGCCCCGTCGTAAATAAATATATTCAGTGAACTACATCATTATAGTTTTAAGGTAGAGTTTGTGAAAGGAGTTTGTGAAATGTTAACTAAAGAATATTTCAAAAAATTTGAATTTGCTAAGGAGGATAAAATAGTATTTGTTTCTCATAACGATCTAGACGGAGCAGGGCCCATTATTGTAGCAGATCAGTTTTTTAAAAACTACAGGCATTATACTGTTGGAAATCGAGCAGTTGACAGTACTGTAAAATACGTATTATACTCAGACACGTATAAAGATTATGATTATATTTTCATTACAGACTGTAGTGTAAGCGAAGAGGTTGCAAAAATTATTGATAAAGAAAATGCTGAGTCAACAAGAAAGATATTTTTATTTGATCATCATGAATCTGCATGTTACTTGAATAAGTACTCATGGGCAAATGTTACTGTAAAAGATGAGAATGGAGAGTTTATTTGTGGAACTAAACTTTTTTTCCAATATATTGTAGATGTAATGGACTTAGATTGTTCCGCTTTAACAGACTTAACACAGGTTGTAGAAACTATAAATGATTGGGATACTTGGAAATGGTTTAAGACTAACAATCTTGAAGCAAAAGCATTATCCGATTTATTTAACAAGACTGGAATTGAATATTTTATTCAAAAGTTCCGTAACAGCTTTGAAGTAATTAATGATGTTGATAGAAGCTTGTTAGCCGCATTCGAAAGAAAATATTTATGTTTAATCGAGCCAAAGATTATGGAATCTGCTAGAATAATGGTTTTAGATGTAGGAGTTGATTCTCCTGTTATTAGAAAAGTGAAATGTGTGCAAGTAACTGAGCCAATATCAGATCTAGCAGAAGTATTATATGAAAATGAAATTGATACAATATTATTTTTCTTTCAGGACGCTGTTAGTATACGAACTCGCGATGAAGATGTACATGCTGGCTTTTTTGCCAGGAAAATGGCTGGTGTAAATGGGAGTGGAGGAGGTCATAAAGGAGCTGGAGGATTTGGTATTAATAAATCAAATTATTGGTTGCTTCAAAAATATTTAGAATTAAGATTCAACGAATAGGGGGGAATAATTATGCCGGACAAAAGAAAATCAGAAATTGATTATGTTTTAAAGATTTGTGAGTTTTTATGTCAAATACACCCAGAATTGTTTGAGCTTAAAACTTATGTGCACCCGGTTTATGGACAGAAAACATCTTTAAAATTTATACGAGAAGATAAGTTTGTAGATATAGAAAATATTGTTAATTGTAATATTGACATTCAAAATAATTGTTTGTTTATTAAAACAGAATTTCCAATACAAACGTTTAGTTATAATAATATTGTTAAAGACGAGATGGTGGTGTAGTAAAATGCAAATAGACCCAATGCTTTTTTATCAAAAAATACAGGAGTACGTTGATTGGAATTTAGAAAATCTATATAAAAGTAAAGACGACGAACTTTTATATAGATTTATAAAAACAATTTTAGGATTTAGTATTCCAAGAAATAAAGTGTGCGAGCATCATTGTGCTCCTATGGATTTTATTGCAGACTCGTTTTTTGACAGAGTTTCCAAATTATTAGTTGTCGCTAATAGAAATGGGGGTAAAACTCAAAATTTTGGAATACTTAATGCTCTAGATGCGATCTGTAAAAAAGGATGCGAAATAGCTTCTGTTGGAGCTATAGAAGACCAAGCTAAAAAATGTTATAAATATACAGTTGACATAATTAGGAAACCATATTTTGCAAAATTATTGTCAAAAGAGCCAATGATAAGTTTAACTAAATTGGATAACGGTAGCGAAATTAGTATACTTCCTGGAACAATGTCTGGAGTTAATGGACCTCATCCACAAAGAACTAACTTTGACGAAGTGGAACTTACACAATGGAAAATCTTAATGGAATTTATGTCTATGGCTAAATCCACAAAAGATGTTCCATCCTGTGTAAGAATAACATCTACTAGAAAATTTTCGCATGGACCAATGCAGAGGCTCATTGACGAAAAAGATAAACGTGGCTTTAAGCTGTATATATGGTGTATTTGGGAGACTATCGAAAAATGCCCGGACACTAGAAGTGGAACAGTGCCTTGTTATGTGTTAGTTTCAGACGATAAAGATAATATCCAGAAATATAAAGTCTTTTCAGATAACAAAGAAGATTTTAATAAAGAATTTCCAATAGATGTATTACAAAGTAATAGGGAAAAATATTCTGGATGTTTATCTTGTCCATTAGTTGAAGTATGTTTAGCTAAGGCTAAACGTTCTGACGGATACTATTCAATCTTTGATACTATTGATAAGTTTACTGGAATGGATCGGGAAGTGTGGAATGCTCAGTGGGAGTGTAAAAAACCTGGTACGTCTGGACTTGTTTATAGGGAATTTGATGAAACAATTCATGTTATTCCCGAGGAAAGTTTTAAATTTAATCCAGACTATCCTTGTTATGCTGGGCAGGACTTTGGATACGAGGATCCAGCTTCGACAATATTTTTACAGTTTTTGCCTAATGGAGATGCTGTTATATTTGATGAGATATACGAAAGAAGGAAACAAACTCCTGTATTAGCAAAGTACTACTGGAAACCAAAACAAGATCGTTATCGATGTATTAGTTGGTTTGCAGATACAGAAAATGCTGATGCTATTTCTCAAATGGAAAGTATAGGCATTCCAGTTGAACCGGCAGATAAAGATATAATAATGGGTATTGCAAAAGTACGAAGTTGGCTTAAAACTGCTGATAATTATGTACGATTGTATGTCACATCCAATTGTATTAACACAATTAAGGAATTTAAATCTTATAAGTATCCCGAAAAGGGAGGAGATAGGCCAGTTGATAGAGATAATCATTTAATGGACGCATTGAGATATGTCCTTTATACAGTAGATCAAAATGGTGAAAACAAAGATGGAACTGTTACTGCGGATATATTATAAGCGTACATACGCTTTCTTTTTTTTTGTAAATCTATTGTAAAAAAAGAGAAAGTGTACCCTACATATAAAGCATTTTTTGAGTAAAGGAGTGAGGTATAGTGTCACAAGAACTAGAGAAAGATACCTGTCTAACTGATGAAATAGATAACATTAAGCTTGAAGAAAATGAACAAGTTTCTGCAGTTTTACTATCCGACGGAAGTCTAGTCGATATTAAAAAATATAGACGTATTAAAGAAACTTATTCTAATGTTATAGATACTGACCATGATGACTGGGGAGAAATGTACTCTTCTGGCAGAGTGTACCGACCCACATTAAATTTAAAAAATTTAAAAATGTTTAGTTTAGAGAACACATTTCATTTCACTTGTATTGATCAAAAAGCTGTAGATTGCTGTAGGGACTGGGATATTGTCTCTGTTGATAGAAAAGGCGTTCCAATTTTAAAAGAAGGTCAAAAGAACTTAGGTTACCATGAAAGAATGCTTTATGATTTCTTTGAAAATTGTACACAGTTTGACGACTTTAACTTTCTGTGTAGGCAAATTGCAACGGATTTTGAAACATTCGGTTTTGCTTTAGTTGAAATGACTAGAAATAGATCTGGAAAGCCTTCTAAGTTTTATCATATGGCTCCAGAAACTTGTAGAATTGCTAGAAACCTACCTAACATTCCTGGTGACACTGATCAAAAATATATTGTTCAGGTTGTTAATAGACATGAACGTATATTTAAGATATACGATGGAGTTCCTTCAAAGATAAAGGATCCAAATAGTAATAAGTTAATGACTGAAGTTTTATTAATAAGAAGTTACCATGTAGATGGAGGAAAATACGGTATTCCTAAATGGGTGCCTGCCCTCAAAGCAATGATAGGTAATGATAAAGTTGCCCAATATAATATTAACTTTTTTGAAAACGAAGCAGTTCCAAGATTTGCAGTTATAGTTCAAGGAGGGAAACTAGATGACCAGACTAAGGAAACTATAAGGAGTCATTTTAATAAAAAATTAAAGGGTATTGAAAATGCTCATAAGACGTTAATACTAACGTCTTCAAAGGGAACTGATATTAAGTTAGTTCCATTGGCTGGAGAGATGAAAGATTCAAGTTTTCAGAATTATAGAAAAGATAATAGGGATGAAGTTATTGCGGCACACAGGGTTCCTCCACATAGAATACAAGTATATGATACTGGAGATAGTGGAACAATATCTCCTGGGTCTTTATTTAATATAGACAAAAATTATAAATATTCTGTAATTACTCCATTACAAGAAACTATTGCAAGCATGTTCAATCGAGTAATTAGGATGGATTTTAAAATTAAGGATAAACAGTTGCGGTTTAAACCTTTAGATATAGGAGAAGAGTTAAATGAAGCTGAGATTAAGAAAATAATAGCCTCGGCTCATGAGAAATACTATAATATAGGTGCAATGACTCCTGATGAAATACGTTCGGATTTAAAACTTGAAAAGTTTAAGTATATGGATAAAGAAGACGATGTTAAAGAATGGGCAAGTACTCCAAAGCCTGTTTATTTATTAAGGCAGGCGAATATGACTTCTCAAGGCATAAAATCCATTGTTGGAGGACAGGGTTTGACAGAGACTTCTAACGACTTTGATGATAAAAGTAAGGAAGAAACTGGAAGAACATTAGAGGATAAACAAATTGATAATTTAATGATGAAAAGATTCCCAGTTATATCAGATGAAATTGATCAGATTAAACAAGAAATATCTGATTTAAAAGATCAAGTTCATGAGTTAATGGAGCGTGATAAGCTATGATTTTTGACATTAACAAATGTATGAGTTTAGTTGATTTTGTTTTAAGGGACGTAGATTTGTTTGAAAAGAAACGTAAAGGAAACTACAATCAGGCCGGCGAAAATAACAATAATTATAAGAACGGGATAAGTATGTATCCTAAATATAAAAAATCTAAATGTGAAAGGTGCGGAAGCACTAAAAATCTTATGGTTCATCATAAAGATGGAAACCGTAAGAACAACAAACCTAGTAATTTACAAACACTTTGCTGGAGTTGTCATGAAAAGATGACTGTTCGAAAAGTTTCTGGAATTGATTTAATTTATCAAATTAAACCTCAAAATTCTCTTTGGGGAGTTGGGGTATTTATAATGAATAAAAATAATCAAACAGTTATGGGTATACGAAGTGATAACAAATTATGGGCCACGCCCGGAGGAAAAGTAGATGATAATGAGACTCCAATAGAAGCTTTATACAGAGAAGTGAAAGGGGAAACAGGTATATCAGATATAGATCCTATATTTGTAGGAATTTCGTTTGACGAAAGTAACAAAGGTATTTGGACTAGTTTTGTATTTGTGGCGTACACAAATACAACAGAACTAGTCCCTCAGTCTGGAGAATTTGATAACTTAGAATGGGTGGATTTAGATAACGTTTTAACTAAGGAGCTGTTCGGCCCAACTAAAAAAGCATACCATCAAATAATGGAAGCTAACAAAGAGCTATTTAGTTTAGCCAATTATCTAGATATACAAAAATTAACATCCACAGAAATGTTAGTGGATGTTAAAAATCCAGGAAGGAACAATGGAAATGTTTTATTTACTTCAAGAGGTTGGAGATATCTTCGTCAAGGAACTGGAAACTCGACTGTTAGAGAAACACCTTCTACGTTAGATGCAAACCATAGGATCAATGATTTAAAACAATCCTATTTAGATTATTTTAAAAAGAACCCAGACATTCAAAAGCTATATACTGTCGATAACGGGAAATTTGTTTTTCCTAATTATAACATTGCTATAAATACTGGAATTGCCAAAGACAAAAAGAGCTACTTTACTAAATTTAAGGAGCAGTACATGTTGTATTTGTACGAAACAACTAAAAATTCTTAAATTTTGTTATAGACTTATTGTTTGTAGTTAATTTTAGTACACTTATACAATGAAAAGAACTGTTTGGTATTGGAGTGATATGAGTGTCTAATTTTAATCAAACTGTAAATATATCAAAAATAAGTGAGGAAAAACGTATTGTTTACGGTAAGGTTTTAGTACCAGACAAATTTGATAGCCAGGGAGATATAATTTCAAAAGAAGATATAGAGAAAGCGGCACATAACTTTCTCATTAATCTTCAAAAGGCATATATTGAGTTGCTTCATACAGGATCTAATAACACAACTAAAGCTTCTCAAATCGGATTTATGCATAAAGTATTTAAGGGCGTGGGAGGTTTTGGATATATTGTCGAAAGCTATATCGATCAGGATGGTTCATGGGTTCTAGCAACTAAAATAACTGACGATAAAGTTTGGCAAATGATTAAGGATGGAATAATCACTGGGTATTCCGTAGGAGGCAGAGGAAAAAGAACTCCAGTTAAGGAGGTGACTATTAATGAGTAAAAAAGTAAATGAACAAAATATTTTATCTGAATTAGAAATTAATGAAGTATCCTTAGTGGATAGGGGAGCAATTGGAGAAACATTTACTATTATAAAAGCAGAGAATTTTAAAAACAGTGATTTAATAGTTCAATTTATAAATAAATTAAGTAATCAAGAATTTGTTGAAGTAATGAACCAGATGATTGAAAGATACAATGAAATTAATAATAATGAAGTAAATAAAGGAGGCATAGACATGAACGAAGAAATTAAAAAACTATTTGAGGACTTCATGGAAACAGTTAATAAAAACTTTAAGACAGTCTATGAAGAAATAGCTGAGATAAAAAAAGTTTCAGAGACTGAAAAAGCAGAAAAAGAGGTTAACGATAATGAAGTATTAAAAGACGCAAAAGATAAGGAAACAGACAAGTTAACCGAAATCGAAGAAAGAGTTAGTAAACTTTCAGATTCGCTTGAAAAAATAACTCAGTCGCTGTCAAAAATCGACAAAGTAAAGGAATCAGTTGATAAACTGTCTGAAATGAATTTGAATGACACTATATCCGATTTAAAGAAAAGACTTGAAACAATTGAGTCACAAGATTTAGGATCTAATCAACTAAAAGATGAAGTAAACAAGTCTGAAGAGACAAAAAGTGTTCCGTTTTGGAAATCATTCTTTACTTTGTCAGAAAATGAAACTATTAATGATTAATTAATGAATAAAAATAAGGAGGTATTATTATGTCATTTACAAAACAGTTTGTAAATAAATCAAGCGTTATTACACCAGCTTCATTTACATCACCTGCCGCTCTTAGTAAGGAGGAAGCAGATCGTTTTATAGACTATGTAGTAGATCAGTCTTTTTTGAAAAGTAATGCTCGTATTGAGCGAATGAATGCTCCTACTAAAACTATTGCTAAAGTAGGTATTGGTCAGAAGATCTTAAAGCCAGCTAAGTCCGCAATCGACCCGGGCAATACAGTAAGTATTGTTAGCGATCTGTTAACTTTAGAGACTAAGGAAATTATAGCTATAGCTGAAATTTCCGACGATTCTTTAGAGGACAATATTGAGGGCGATGCTTTTGTAGATCATTTAATGAGAATGATTGCTAGTCAGGCAGCTAATGAATTGGACTTTATGTGTATGTATGGAAAAAGGATACCAAACCCCAATGAAGCAACTGATATTTTGCAGTTGGTAAATGGATGGTTTACAATAGCTAGAGAACAGGGTCATGTTCTTAATGCAAGAGATAATGGACTTTTTAACGACGCTAATGGCTATATTGATCCACAAAAACTTTCAAAAGTAGTAAAAACATTGCCAAATAAATACCGCGGCAACAAAGGTAATTTAAGGATTCTTGTCGCAGACGATATTTATCAGGATTACAACGATTACTTGGGAGCTAGAGCAGTAAGCACAGCTGACCCATACTTGCTTGGAGTAGGAAGACTTACGTATTCCAACATTCCAATATCTTCAGTATCGTTACTTCCAGTAGATAGGCCTGTAGCAGTTGTAGGCGGTGTAAATACTACACTTACTAATGCTCCATCAGCCGGCACAAACACAATTCAAGTAGCTAATGCTGACGGTATCGAAGTTGGACAGACTTTAGCATTGGGTTTGGGAACTGGTTACGAGGAGGTAGTAACTGTAGCTATTGTTAATGAAACTACAATTACTTTGCAAAACGATCTTTATTATTCGCATAAAGCTGGAGCCACTGTAAAACAGATCACTCCAAATGGTTCGGATTTGCTGTTAACTGATTACAGAAACTTAATTTTTGGTATTCAAAGGGACATTAAATGGGAGACTGAAAGGCATGCTAGAAGACGTTCAACTTCATTTGTAATGACACTAAGAGTTGATACTCAGGTTGAGAATCCTGACGCTCTTGTACTTTTAGAGGGTTTAACTTCTAAGTAATTTAAGTACACTTTAAAATAAAGGGTATCTGATATTGAGTAGATACCCTTTATTTAAAATAATGAGGAGGAGGAACCAGTAAATGAAATTAATTGTTTATAAAGGTAATTGTGCTAGTTACACAGTATTTGGCATTAAATTTACAAACATTGCTAGGACGGCAAGTGTTTCAGATGAACTTGCGGAGAAGTTTAAAACAATGAGTGATAAATTTGACATTGTTGATGTGCAGAAGTCTGATATCATTAAAGACAAGAAAAAAGACAAGGATGCTGAAATAGATAAAGACACAAAAAAAGAAAAGGATGTTGAAGAATGTATTGAGGCAGACCCGGATAAGGTTAAGAAGCTAATGAAACAGGATTTGAACACGCTTCGTGAAATGTGCGAGGCAAAGGGGCTCGATTCGTCCGGAACTAAACAAACTCTTGCTATTAGACTAGTTAGTACTATATAAGGGAGGAGAACCCTAAATGGCATATTTAACTATAGAAGAATTAAAATCTAGCCCAGGACTACTTCCAGAGATTAGAGATTCGGAAGATATCTCTAATCTGGAATTTTTACTTGAATTTTGTTCTTTTATAATAGACAGTTATACTGGAACTACTTTTAAAAATGAATCTGATAAAACTATTTATGTAGACGGAAATGGATCAAATAAATTATTTTTGCCAAATAGGATTTTTAATATAAAATCAGTTTCCACATTCGACAACACTATAGAGTATAGATTAAAAGATTTAGTTATATGCGATAACAATAATTCAATACTTAGTAGAACATATGACTTCCCTGCAGGCGATCAAAATATTAAAGTTTTTGGAGATTTTGGATGGGAATTAGTTCCACAGGATGTTATAATTAGTTTGGTGTTATTATGCAATAGTTATTACTTTACAATTCGTGATGAGGACATTCTCCAAAAAATATCTGGACCTTTCAGTGCTGAAAAAATAGGAAACTATTCTTATCAGCTTAGAGATAGATTAAATAAAGTAACTGGAGAAGAAATGTCTACTACAGGCGACTTTAAAGTTGATCAGTTACTTGATAAATATAAAATAGATCGTATTGGTTTTGAGGTGATTTAAATGGGCATATTTACAAAGCAACTAGTTACTATACAGGCAAATGATTTGCAAAAAATACCTGGTACAAGAAATCCTGTTAGTGGATTCCAGACTATTGCTGAAAATGTGCCTTGCAGAATTACTGGAACACATACAGATGATCAAAGATTGTTTATTCTTAAAAAATACTACGACCGTATTCCTGGAGGGATACATAAAGGCTACAAAATTATTGCGAACAATGTAGAATTTAGTGTAAAAAAGGAACCTCAATGGGCTGGAGGAGCGTATCATCATATAGAGTTAATACTGGAGGAATTTAGATGAATCAGGAAATTAATTTTAAGCTTGCTATAAATAATTTGCTTCAACAAAAGGCAGATGCAATAAAAGCAGTCTATAGACAATGGGGGAATAACTTAGTTAGTGCCTTAAAACGTGCATCTCCAGAAGATCGAGGTAGACTGAAAAACTCAATAGGATATCAAGTGTTGCCAATAGGTAAAGTTAATCCCGGCGAGACTATAAGGCTTTTAGTTGGAATCCTCGATCCAAAATCGCCGGCACTAAAATATTTAAGATTTATATTAAAAGGTACTAGATATCATTTTGTGCCAGTAAAGACACGTAGAGGAAAATATACTGGAATTTTAGGTTGGGCTCAAAGACACCGATTAGTAGTTCATAAGGATGGAAAATGGGTTTGGGCTTCGGGTGCTAGGCAGGGAGAAAAGTTTACAGGTATGTATTTAGGAATAAAGGGCGATGATTTTTTCCAGGAAGCTTATGACAAGTATAAAGGACGTATTGAAAAAGATATAAGAAAGGTGTTAGAAGGGAGATAGGTAATGAGAAAAGTAATTTCAACTTATCCTTTAACTGAAAAAGTAAGGTCGTTTATAGATACTTCAAATGAAATACCGTTTGTTAAAACTGTTGGTATTGGAGATTTAAGTGTATTGCCACCGCCCCAGAAATTAGAAAGCTGGACGCCAGCAGTTTTAGTCTGCCCAGAAACTGTATCTCTCAGCCGCCCGGCAAATAAAAAGTTTGCTACTGGAGAATATAGTTTTGTAATAAGATATATTAAATACTACAATACCTCAGATTATATAAATGTGCAAGCTGAGGCTATAAAAGAAGCGGACATTCTTGCAAATATACTAATGAATGACGAAGACATGATGGATCATCCTAGTAGGGTCGAGGATCCATACAATTATAGATTTACAGTATTTGATAAGAATAATAAGCCGTTAGGCTTTATTATACAAACTGATGTGGTAAATATAGAATTTAACACAATTGATTCAGAAATTTTTAAGCGTCTTAATGTTCCAGCAGTAGTTGTAGAAATACAGTATCAGCTTACATTTTATAGTATAGTAAAATAGGGTTGGAACGCCCCTAATATAAGAGGCTCGTGGAGATAGTAGGTTACGAGGTCGATGAAACGAGAATCACACCATTGAAATGGTGTGAGGTTCAAAGTATAGTAAAATCGTAAAGGAGGAAATATAATGAAAGTTCTTTTTAATGCGTTAGGGCCGCACAGAGTATATCATTCTTTTAGTGGAAAGATTTGTAAAGATGGGGATGTATTAGAAACTGACATAACTGAAGCTGAACTAATTTTTAACTTAAAATTTGGAGTTCCTTATGAAGCAGAACTTGAAGCTAAAACTAAGACATTAGTTGAGAAGGCTGAAAAAAAACGTAAAAGAATTATGGAAAAACTTGAAAAGGAGGGGTAAAAAATGACAGGAGCGTATAATGAGTTTCAAAGTATAAAACTAGGAGTATGTGATTGTTATTGGGTTCCACCTGGATCAAACTCTGAGGTATTTTTAGGGCTTACAAAAGGTGGGGTAGAACTTAATTATACTCCAGAATGGTATGAAATAACAGTCGATCAGTTTGGAAACACACTGACAGACGCCGCTCTCGTAGGAGAAACGATTTCAGTTAAAATTCCATTAGCTGAAACGGATATGAACAAATTAAAAATGTTTTGTCATACAGGTACTTGGGACGAGGAGACAAAGAAGCTTACGTTTGGTAGATTCCCTGGAATGCGTTTAGAAACAGTTGCAGGGAAACTTAGACTACATCCAATAGCTAACGGAATGGATCGCAGTGAGGACGTTACGATTTACAAAGCTGTTAATAGGGCACCGTTAGTTCTTAACTATAAGATTGACGGAGAAAGGATATATGAAACAGAATTCTTTGGTATGATCAAGAGATCAAATGGACCCGGAAAATTTTTGTTTGAGATTGGAGATTCAACAACAGAAGTAGAAATAACTCTTCCAACTGATTTAGAAGCTCAAGTCCAGGCACAGAATGGAGATTTTGAGGTGTCTCCAAAAACGATCAGTAACTTAGTTACTACTGAAGGAGCTAATCATACAGTTCAATTTTATGTTAGTTGCTACTTTAATTATATCGCTTATGATATTACTAGCGAAGTAACCTATACTTTAATAGGAAATTCGAACTTAAAAAATTCATATGACTATAAAGTTAATTTAGTAACTATAAGCCCTAAAGGTCTAGTTACTGCGGTATCTTCAACAGCTATTGCAGGTGGAACTTTTGGATCAGGAGATACTCCAATAGTGGACGGATCCGCGATAACAGACGCAATACAGATCTCATGGGCTGGAAAGACTCATGTAATTCCAGTTACAGTAGTGTATCATCCAGCTTAAAGTAACATCAAAGGGCTATACAAGCAAGTATAGCCCTTTGTTTTAAATAAAAGACAAAAAGGTTTAGAAAGGAGATTGTGCAATGCATAACGAAAGTATTAGTTTCCCTTATGAAAAACATGTTAGGATAAACGACATTAATGTCACTGTTAAAAAAATGGGGTTGATTAAATACGCCCAAATTGTAAAAGAGCTAAATACTCTAATAAGTGCAGTTATTAGATTGTTACGTATTGATTTAGAGTTACAGGAAGCTGAGGTTATTGAAGAAAAAGAATTAACTTCTCAAGAAAAAGCCGCCCGGCAATCACAAATTATTTGTGATATTGTATCTGACAATGTCGAACAAATAATTACTTTTTTAACTATAGCAATTCCAGAATTAGACAGACAGTATATTGAAAATAATGTTGGAATTGACGATACTCTTCGATTAATTGAAGCTATTATTGAAGTTAATGGCCTCAATAAAGCTTTGAGTGACGCAAAAAAGTTCATCAGTCTTCTCATCGGAGATCAATAAATGAAGATGGAGAAGTTATAGAAGTCGATGAAGTTGAGGAGACTGAACTAGATAAACTTAGGGAAGAGTATTGGCTACAATATATGATTCATACTTTTATGAAAGAATATGGACTTTCAAAGTCTCAAATTGATGAAATATATCCAGAGGAAGCTCCGATATATTTGAAATTTAATATACTTGAAGCTAGATACAAGGAACTTAATAAAAGAATTGAGTATATGCAGTCTTGTTTAAACGATTTATATATTCAACATGGAGACGCAAACGATTTACAAAAGAGATTTATTCGTGAAATAGAAAGGCTCCAAGGATTTAAAGTTAATTTAGTAACAGATCGCAATGAAGACGATAATGAATTACCTGATAGAGAAGCAATTGCAAAATTAAAAGCCTTCCGATCAGCTCATAATAAGTAAGTAGGGAGGGGTTAAAATGGCAGACAGCAATAACCCACAACTGAATTTTGAACAAACACTTCCTCAGTTAACTGAATTTTCGAATCAGTTAAAGTCTTTGACGGATACGTTAAGGACTTTTCAGAATGTTGTAAATAATACTACAGTGGGGCAGGAAAGATTTAGAGAGAATACAAAAAAGAGTGTAAGCACGATAGAAAACTTGAGAAAAACCTCTCAAGATACAGCAGGTTCGATGCGACAATTAAGTGAGCAGTCTAGACAGCTACAGAATAACATGCTTAATTTTAATAAGCAGGGAATTGGAACTATCGGAGTCTTTCAGAAATTGCATGGCTGGATTAATAATGTCAGGTTTGGATTGCAAGGACTGTTATTAGCGTTAGGGGGTAGACAGCTTTGGGACTTTTTAATTGGAACTAATCAGCGAATTGAAACCTTACAGCAGTCTTTGGAAGTCACGTTACAAAGTGGTACTCGAGCTGAGGAAACAATTCGTAGGTTAAGAAGTTATGCGGCTTTAACTCCCTATGAAGAACTTGAAGTATATCAAGCAGGAGAGATGCTTGCTTCTAATAGAATGGAAGTTGATCGTTGGATTCGTGTAGCTGGAGATTTAGCCTCTGCAAAAAGATCGGCCGGCGTACAATTACTGGATGTTGTACGTGTTCTTACTCGTATAAATTCCGGAGACTTTGGTAAGGCAATGATTCGTTTGAGACAAATGGGGATATCCCTACAAGATTTAAAGGCAAAAGGATTGGAGTTTACTAAAAGTAATACATTCTTAGGAACTCCAGATGACATGTTAGAAGCTCTTGAGCGTATAATTGAAGAGCGTTACGGAGGTCTTACACTTGCTTTAGGGCAAACTGTGGAAGGGCTCATTTCAACTATAAAAGATTATATCTTACAGTTGGGTATTGAAATGGGACAAGAATCCTTCGACAAGTTAAAGGATTTTTTAATTAGTTTTAAGGCTCAACTACAAGAATTTAGAGACAGCGAAACTTTTAAAGAGATTATTATAGGATTTAACCATTTAAAGGATGAGATTATCGATGGATTACAGCCGTGGATAGCTACACTTAAGGCACTTTTTAGTTTTATACTAAAAAATCTACCTTTAATTGGAACTATGATAAAAACATATTTTCATTATCAGTTTGCTAACACTATTATAAGCTTACTTCAGAAAACAGTTGAGTTTATTATAAATATGACGCATAATTGGGCGTTAGTGTCTAAATCTACTATCATGCAAAATAATCTTTTAGCTAAACAAAATGCTCATTTAAGTACGCAGTTAACATTACTAGCTAAAATAAACGCAATGAGGGCTTTAGGCAATAAATACGCTACTGAACAAGTTGCGGCTGAGGCTTCCGCTACTGCAATGATACAGGCTGGAGTATTTAGTAAAAAAAGTGGACAAATGGCTGATATTTTTGCGGGAGCTGGAGGAACTGCCGCCGGAATTGCCGCCGCCGCCGGAGCTGCCGCCCCCGAAGCTGTCGCCGCTGGAACTGCCGCCGCTGGAGCTGCCGCCGCCGGAACTGCCGCCACTGGAGGAGGATTTTTGGCGTCAGTATCTGCCGCCCTTCCACTAATATTAGGGGCGGTTGGAATTATCGTAGCTCTTGGCGCCGCAATAAAAGGAGTAATAGCTATATTAACTCCTAATGAATATGATTTAAAAAGAACTACTCAGGACTACGAGAGAATTATAGGAGCTGAGGCGGAGGAAATTAAAACATTGGAGGCATTAAACAGCCAAAGGCAGTACAATAGCGATCAAGTTAAATATTATAGTGATTTAGTTAATCGTCATGCTGAGCAAGTCGATAAATTAACTGAAGAGTTAAAAACTCAAAATCAGGCATACAAACAAGGAAAATCTACGGGAGAAGCTGTAATGCAAACTAAAAATCAATTACAGCAAGCTGAAGAAAATCTTAGAAAGTCTCAAAATGCCCTTAGTTCCGCGACCGCTGAATTAACTCGAAGACACGAACAGATATTAGAAATTGCTCCCGAGCTAAGTCAGAAATTGATTGACGAAAATGGACGTATTGATGCTAATACATCCGCATTTGAACGTAATACACAGGCCATTCAGGCTAATATAGACGCTAGAAAACGACAATTAAGCGAGACATTTAAAGAACAAATGAATATAGCTCAGACAGAGATAAAACGGGCTCAAAAAGAAATCGAAAATATTGAAAACATAATCTCTATAGTTCAAGGAAACAGGGATGATGAATTAACTGGGAATCCAATTTATCGAACAGTAGTTGGTATAGTTTCTAAAATCAGGGGATTTTTTGTTCAAGATGACCTTCAAAAACAGATGGAAGAGGCTCTTAAAATATTAGAATACGATGACGAAGGAAGAGATCTAGCAATCAGTGAATTACTTCGCAAGCAAAACGAACTACGAAAGAAAATTGATGAATTACAACAGCTTTTAAAAGAACCCGAAGAAATGATAAAAAAGGGTTACTATTTAAAAGACGAGGAAGGAAATGCCATTTTAGATGAAGAAGGGGATTATATTTTTGATGTATCTAGGTGGAAAAAAGATCAGGCTAGAAAAGAGGCCGAAAGAGTTGGAGACTTGCGTACTGGAGATATCGATGCTAGTGATTTAGAGGAGAGGTTACAGACTACGAAATCGGATATTGATAAGATTAGAAACAAGTATCAAGTAAAGCTTAATCAGCTTATACTTGATGGATTTGAAAAGGATTCTGCTGAATATATACAAGTTGAACAAGATATGTATAAAGAAATTGCTAAATACTGGGAGGAAAAACACGAAGACTTAAAAGCATTAAAAACACAGTTTGATGACAGTGTAGACAAATTTCTTGAGCAAGTCCCAGAAGAATTACGGCAAATGCTTATAGATGGAATAAGTATAGATCAAATGATTGACGCAGTGGAGACCATTAGAGAATTTGGAGTGTCTGCTCTAGACGAGGAAATGAAGAAATATGCTGAAGACTTACAGAAGATTGCTGATTCAGATATTACAGACCTAGAGGTCTACACTGCGGACTTTGAAACTTATGCTACTAAAATGAGTATATTAGAAAAGTTTGAAGCAATTGAAGATGAGATATTAAAAGAATTAACAGATGCTTTAGTAAATAGTGTTAAGATAGGCAAAGATTCGAAAAAGAATATACTAAATGAATTTAACAGTAAGTGGGAAATACAGAAACGAATGTTAGAAACGGAAAGGGATATAGTTTTAACACAGGACGAGCTTGCTGGAAGAGAAAAGGGATCTTCGATATACGATAGACATTTTAAAGAAATGACACTACGTATTAGAGATCTTATATTTGCTCAAATGAACGAGCTTAGAGATTTAATCCCTTCCCTTGAGGGAGAAGACAAATACAAAGCTCAATTACAGTTATTAACGTTACAAAAGGAGGCCAACGAACTCCTATTAGCAATAAAAGAAAATACTAGTAATCTAGGAGAGTTTAATCGTCCTCAGTCAGTTAAAGCTATAACTTGGTACGACTATAAAACAGAAGGTCAGCCTGTTAAAGGGCTTGAGATTGGAAATGCTGATATTGCAATAACAGTAGAGGGTCCTCTTACTTTAGAAGAAGTGGAACAGACTTTAGAAGCAGTTTCAGATACTTTTCAGAAAAAATACGGAAAAAATATAAAGCGTATACAAAATGCTGGAATTAAAAATCCCAAAATTACAGGGATATAGTGGAGGGGGGTTTATTATGTCGAAGGCTATAGAGTGGAGGGGACTAAACCCCTTCACTATTCATAGAAGAGATGAATTGTATATAAGGACTGAAAACGAATTTGAAGGAGCTTCGAGCAACTTAGCAGTGATTAGATCTCATACAGTGCTTTCATGGGAGTTTGATATCTCCGTAGTGAGCTTTAGGAATCAGGATTATTTAGTTAGATACGGGCCTGGAGATTTTCATTTTAAGGTATGTAACAAGTCCGATGGGGCTGTTTATACAGGCAATACTCCTAACGAGGTCGAGCATTACAAGAGTTTACGTAGCGATGGTAATGGAATGGTTAGAATAAAGATAAACGACTTTGGAAATTATAGTGATAATGAAGTTATTGAAAACGGAATGTTTGAATTACAAGTAAATTTAGCAATGTACGGTCCGGGAACTACATGGATACGAGTTGGAAATCGTTTGGTCGAAGAAATATACGGTCCGTATCCTTGGAGGGCATGCTTTCCTCACAGAGTAATGCCTAACGAAGTTGTTGAATTAGAGTACCATAATTTGGGTCAGTCAGATCCACCTCCTAGGTGCGAGTTTGATAACTTTAGAATTTATAATTTTAAACAGATACACTGCGATTTCTTTGAATACAATCCCCCCACCGCCGCCACAACTCCAAAAAAGGTTGAGGTACTACGTGGGTATGGAGCTTATCAAACCACTACAGCTATAGCTACAGTAATTGAAACTAAACTTAGATTTCTTAGTGCTGAGGCTCATACAGACTTTATTAGTAACGCTGAGAAAATACACGTTATATTCGATGATAAAGGTATTCCTTATAGAGGGGTACTAGAACTGGGTAGATGTAGACGTGTTGGCGAAAATCTTTATGAGCAGGAAATAAAATTTTATGCACCTAATAAACTAGGAGTTGGTTGGATATGATTAAAGAAATTAACAAAGCTATGTTAAGAAATTTAATGGAGCAGTTACAAGTCGACGATAGCTCTCCTAGTTACATTGTGCGTATTTGGAGAGTAGGTGATCCAATTTCTCGGCCGTATGTTTTTACTGGACAAGAAGGTGGAGTAAGTGCTATTGAAATTACTGGATCTGAAGAAACTGGCTGTGCTACTGCTACAGTTACCTTTGAAGATACGTACGGTCTTAGAACTCCAGAGTTTGACACTAATAAAATATCGGACGAGTTTACAGAAGGAATAACTAGGAGCGGGTTTGAAAAACTACTTTGGCCAGAAAATAAAATTCAAATATGTTTAGGATATGGGGATTTAGTTGTTCCAGTCTTAACAGGGTGCATAGATTCGTTTGAGGTTGATTCTAACGCACTTACTATTTCAATAGAAGTAAGAGACAATATGAGGTTTTTGGTAGATCAAAATATTGACCCAATTAAGTTCGGCAAAGAATTAGTTTATCCGAGGGAGGATAAAAACGTAAAAATTAGTCCAGCTACAAGTATTGTAGAAATAGTTGGAGTAACTAGCTATTTAAATGTAAGGAGTGGACCTGGAACAAATTATGAAGTTATAGGTAGAGCGACTAGTGGAGAAACATTTACGTATTTAGGAACTCATGGGGAGTGGCATAATATCTTATTTAATGGTAAGAATGCATATGTTCACGGAGCTTACTGTAAATTAAAAGATGGTTTAGCGACAGTAGACGCTTCTGGACAAATCGACACAGACACAGAGCAATGGCTAGCTAGTTCTATTGTTCAGGATCTTGCTGTAATAGCTACTACTATTGATTTAGATGGAGAAAATCCGTTACTTAATAGGTCTGTGTGTAATGTTATAACAGACACAAGTGCATTAAGTGATCCAGAAATTCAAAACTATACTATAAAAAGTATTAAGTTTCCAATCTCGCTTTCATATTTTGAGGCAGCTATGCAAATTGTAAACCAATTAGGAAATGTATGTTTTAGATGCAACAGGTATGGGGATATTATTCTTTATAAAAATCCCCGCCCCTCGTTAACAGACTTTCCGGACTGGGTTATTACTGACTACATTGATTTAACTAGTTTACAATACAACTTAGATATTACAGACTTAAGAAACAAAGTTTTAATAATTTCAAAGAACGGATCAGCATTGTTTGAGCATAAAGCTATTACAAGAAATTACATGAAGGGAGTTAGCAGGATATTTTCAATAGAAGTTCCATGGGCAGAAACTCCGGAACAAAAACACGCCGCGGCTTGTGCATTTTTTAATCAAATGCTTGATGCTTTTAGAAAAGTAACTATAGCTATAAAAGGAAATCCTTTAATTGAGTTAGGGCAGGTAGTAAAACTTTCAGATTTAGTATCTACAGCTACAGCTTATTATCAGGTTAGGAGTTGGAGACACAGTTATACTTCTGAAGGATTCATTACTACTTTAGAACTTGAGCATATAACGAAAGTTTTAGAAACAGATGTCACAATGATAGCAGATGATATTCCTATATATAATAAAAAATTTAGATATTCTTTGCCGTTAAAAGATCAACCCCGCCCCATAAAAATAAAACTTTCGGACGTTATATATAAAGCTACTATACGAATAAAAAACCCAACTGACGGAAAAGTATTAGCACAGATAGACATAAAAGACAAGGAATACGGACAACTAACTTCACAGCCTACTGCTACAAATCAATTTGTCTACTTGTTAAAAGAGAATACAGCAATACGAACTAGTCCGGAATTAAGCGAAAGCAATATAAAAAGGACTGAGAACTCCGAATTTAAGGCAAAATACCTTGACACAGTAGGAAGTTTTTATAAGTGCAAAGACACAGATAATTCGACAATTTATATATGGAAGGAGTATTGCACAACAACAACTGAGACGGGCGGCTTGTCTAATGCTGTTACAACAACAGGCAGTGCGGCAACATTTGTACCTTTAGTAGAAAGTAAGGTAGGCTGTCCTTATGTTTGGGGAACACAGGGAGAAATATTAACTGAAAATTTAGTGAATAGTTTAACATCAAGTTTTGGTAACGAACACTATTCAAATTATCAAAGTAAACTAGGACAACAAAGTTTTGATTGTAGTGGATTAGTTGTATGGGCTTTAAGACATATGAATATAATTTCAAAAACTGCGGATTATACTGCATCTGGGATATACCAAACATTATGTTACCCAGTTGATAGAGCTGAATTGCGACCCGGAGATTTAGTATTTGTACAAAATAATGGGCATATTAATCATGTAGGCATTTACATTGGAAATGGTGAGATCGTACATGCTAAGGGTAAGAATCATGGAGTAGTTAGAGAGAGTTTGGGAACTCGATTTAATTTGTTTGGCAGGTTAAAAGCTTTAAGTGAAGGAGATTATATTTCGTTTGATATTCCGTCGTCTTCTCTTGAAGTAAACAGAGTGCCGATTGAATACGAAGTAGGGACTAATTACAATCCAAATAATGCCCCTGCCGAGGCACAAACATTAGCAAATTCTTTAAACGGAAATGTATTATTCTACTATAATAACTGTGTACTGTATAATGTACTAGTAGAATCAGAGGGAGGTTCAAATAATGTACTTTCAATTAATTGGGCTCCAATAACTAATTCCCCAGTTATACTAGAACTTGATTATGAAGTATTAATTTATTAATTGGTAACAATGTTACCAATTTTGTTTTTGTTTAATAAACATATTGTATAAATCTGAAATTAGTATGTATATATACTAGTAGTCTTTGTTAGGAGTTGTTGCTATGTTTAATCCGTTGCATGATGAAATATTAGCAATGATAAATAGGAACTTAAAAAGATACGTACCTTCTCAAGAAGTTGGTATATTTACTGGAGGAACCGAATCAGATATTAGTAACCCATACACTCCAAAAGAACCGTCTGCAGTTGACGACAGTGCAGATAATTTATTAGACGGATACGATTATCAACTTTTATACAACGAGGACGATGATTTAATTGGGTTTACATCGCACAATGGAAAGGTTATTTATACTTTAAACAAAGACATATACGAAGACTTGATCAGTGTAAGTGTTCAAAGTACTTTTATAAACTTTACTATTGGTTTAATATTTGAAAATTACGATATGCGTGTAGACAATGAATACGTTGATGATAAAGGTAAACTTATTGAAGTGGTTATTTTAGACAAAGTTGATGATAGATTCGAATTAGTTATAGAGCCATTGTTTAGAAAAGTTGAGCTTGGTTCTAAAGTTCAGTTTACAGCTTATGCAGTGTACAGTGACGGTACCAAAGTTGATGTAACTAATCAAGCTGAGTGGTCAATTACATCGCCGTCCACAATAGAAAATGGAATGGCTACAATAACAAAATCAGGAACATCTACCGTAACTGTCGTCTACAATAATGAAATAGCAAGTGCAGACTTATTAGCCGAAGAGGTAAATACTGAAGATGTATTTGAATTAAACACTGTGGAAGTATCTTGGTTTTTGAGAGATAGATCAATCTTTGATAACGATACAGTTGATATATATATTAACAATACACTAATATTTCAGGATTTTGTATTCACTACTGAGGGCAAGTGGAAGGATGTAACTTTACAGTCAGGGTCGAATATAATAAGATTTGAAGCTAAAAACACCGACTCTGGGCCAATTACTGGAGGAGTGTCTATATTTAAGAGAGACAGAATAACTAGTGCTGTTGAGGGAGATAGTAATAACTTTGATATAAGGATTAATACGCCGGAATTAGGAACTCAATCTCCGCCGTACGCCTTTGTACAATATAAGCTTATATGCCCTTAGTTAGGAGGTGAGCTAAATGGGGTTTAATGTAGGAGTTATAGCTGACATTCTAAAATTTCCTTGGCCCCTATTTCCAAAGTACAAATATATTTATCACCAAGGAGAACGATTTGATATTCCAGCTTTAATACAAGACTTTGAATTTACAATCAGCTTGCCGGCCAACAATAAATACGAACTTCTTAGTATTGCATTTGCCAGTACAGGATATAAAGACGGTGATAGTTTTAGTTTAAGATTGAACGACAAGGTAATACTTAATAAAATATATACTAAAGAACTTGGACAAGCTAAACAAATTCAGCCAGTAAGAAAGATAGACTTAAGTCAAGACACTTTAACATTTATATATCATAATACTACTGGAACATCGAAAGTTATATGGGTAGATTTTGATCTAACATCGCAAAAAGAAATTAATGAAGGGGGTTAAATAATGCCATCAGTAAAAGTGAAATTTATCGAAGGAAGTTACACAACTGTGACAAATTTAGTAAAAGACTTGGTATCAAATATTGTTACAACTAAAATAGTTGATACTAAAATAACGTCTGAGGTTTTAGCAG
>ERZ795060.1960-NODE-1960-length-22186-cov-6.872577_pt1 | contig 22186 bp, 18 predicted proteins | sample MGYA00375144_ERZ795060 | MGnify/ENA primary metagenome ERZ795060 (study PRJEB30189, sample SAMN05720157) | activated sludge metagenome | isolation source: anaerobic digester from wastewater treatment plant | place: Japan | collected 2015-05-15 ...
AAAGGAGCCCCACGGGCTCCTTTGCATATCGACTTTTCATTTCATATGTATCTATGCTTTCTTGAGCGTCTTTTTATAAGCCTCATAGGCAAAAAATCCGTAAACCAGGATGCCAAAGAGCGCGCTCCAGTCCATTAAGAAACCATATTCAAAGAAAAATCCCTGGAAAAGATTGATAAGGCATATGATGACGCGAACACCAAAACCTATCATCAAGGCTTGAAAATTCTTATTGGCCACGCAAAGTACAACACTGACCATGAAAGCATAGAAAAGCAAAGAAACAACAAGGTTGCCAAGGTAGGCAAAAGCATTGATAAAGAAAAAACCTACCGTTACATACAGGATGATATGACCAAATCCCAGCAATACCGGAAAGACCGGCTTGGTCTCCAAATACTTTCTGAGCTCTGTACAAACATTTTCAAACACAGCAATTCCCTCCTGAATGTTTTGTGTCTGTGTCATTATACATGATATTTCCGGTATTATCCATATTCAGAACAATAATTCAGGCCTATTGTGAATTATGACGGGCTGCGGCTTCCTATACCGGCGCAATTCGTGTCAAATGTCGTCTATTATAAATGAAGAATTGTAATATAATAAGTCATGCAACCGATTGCTTGGGAGGAGCGCATGAACGGAAAAAACTATGCTATCAAGCGTATTATCCTGAGATTTGCCTGGCTTGCCCTGATTCCGCTCAGCATCCTTATCAGGTGGCTTGCCGGTCAGAATCCTTCTACGGTAGAAAGCCTCTATTCCCAGAGCATTTACCCGATCGTCATGCAACCTGTCAGCAACCTGACAGGCATCATTCCCCTGTCGTTCTGGGAGCTTTCCTTAATCGCATTGGTGATCCTCGTTCCGGTGATCCTTGTCCGGACGGTCATCCGGTGCATTAAGACCAGGAGTTTCCTTCCCGGATTACGCCTCCTGGCTTTCGCCGCCATGCTCTTTTCCATCTGGTTCTTTCTCTCCACCGTCCTGTGGAACCTGAATTATGAAAGAAAACCGTTCGCTGAGCTGGCAGGGCTTGACGTGAGACCCTCCAGCGTTGATGAACTGGCGGAACTCTGCCAATGGCTCATTGAGAATACCAACAAGCTCAGGGAAGAAGTCGAGGAAGACGAAAACGGAATCATGAAACTGCCGGGAGGCTTTGAATGGGTTCGCACCAGGGCCCAGCTCGGCTATGACGTCGCAGCCAGGGAATACCCCTTTTTGCAGGGAAAATACGGAAAACCCAAGCGGGTCCTGTTTTCACGGGTGATGTCCCATACCAACATCATTGGCCTGTACTGCGTGCTCACAGGCGAAGCGAACATTGACACGGATATCCCCGAAATGGAAATCCCGTCCACCGTTATGCACGAAATGGCCCATCAGCACGGTTTTGCCCGCGAGGATGAAGCCAACTACATCTCCTGGCTGGTCTGCATGTCCCATCCGGATCCCGCTTTCCGATATTCGGGTTCGGTGCTGGCCCTTCAGTATGCCATGAATGCGCTTTATTCCGTCGATCCGGACAAGTATTTTGAACTGGCAAAGACCTACAGCACCGATGTCTATAACGATTTCCGGAACCAGCAGACCTATTGGAAGCAGTTCCAGGGTACGGCCAAAAAGATCGCCAACCAGATGAACGATACCTACCTGAAACTGAACGGACAAACCGACGGCGTTCAAAGCTACGGCAGGATGGTGGATCTGCTGCTGGCCGAGCGTCGGAAAATGCTGGCCAGCAAGTACCAGTATTAGTGCCATGGGTTCAGCCGGTCCTCACAGGCTCCGGATTTTCCAGCGGCATGCCGCAATGGGCACACGGACCGGCATAATCCTGGATGTTTCCGCATATCATGCATTGGTATTTTCCCGGACATATTTCACGGGAGTATTTTTCCCTGCACACATGTTCCTGAGGAATACTTCCCATCTCCCGACCGCAAAGGCGACATGCTGCCATAACCCAGACATCCCCGCATCAAATCAGCCTTTCCCGGTATCATTCTATTCCCGCCGGCCATGTTTATGCCCCCGGCACGGGTTAATCCGCAAACTTCCCTCGGTGACATGAAAAAAGGCCATCCAACCGGGAGCAGTAGCAATCCGGTTGTCATGACCTCTTTACGTAATAGCATAAGGATATCCCGTATTCTTATTTGCCGCGTCATGTACCGGCCATGATGCGGCGGATTAAGCCTCTTCGTTCCTGGCAAGCTCCTTGATGGATGTCACAAGGGCTGCCATGTTCTGAATCTCGGAAGGGATGATGATCTTGGTGGCTTTGCCGTCCGCTGCCTTCTCGAAGGCCTCCAGGCTCCGGATGGCAATGACTTCCCTGGTGGCGCCAACATCCTTGATCATTTTCAGTCCCTGGGCTGTGGCGCTCTGGATATTCAGGATGGCCTGAGCTTCACCTTCGGCTTCCCTGATGGCCGCCTCCTTTTTGGCCTCAGCCCGCAGGATAGCCGCCTGCTTTTCCGCCTCGGCTTCAAGGATCGCTGAAGCCTTCTTGCCTTCTGCCACCAGGATGGCCGCTGTCTTCTCGCCCTCGGCCTTGAGGATGGCCTCACGCCTTTCCCTTTCGGCGCGCATCTGTTTTTCCATGGCTGCCTGTATATCGGCCGGAGGAATGATGTTCTTCACTTCCACGCGGTTGATTTTGATCCCCCAGGGATCGGTGGCTTCATCCAGTATGGCGCGCATCTTACCGTTGATAATATCACGGGATGTAAGGGTCTGGTCCAGCTCCAGTTCGCCGATGATATTTCTGAGCGTGGTAGCCGTAAGGGTTTCAATAGCCAGAAGCGGACGCTCTACACCGTAGGTATAAAGCTTGGGGTCGGTGATCTGATAATAGACGACTGTATCGATCTGCATGGTGACGTTGTCCTTGGTGATCACCGGCTGGGGAGCGAAATCCAGCACCTTTTCCTTCAGGGAAACCCTGTTTGCCACTTTGTCAATGAGAGGCACCTTGATATGCAGGCCTACCGACCATGTGGTCAGATACGCGCCCAGCCGCTCGATGACATAGGCATGCGCCTGAGGGACCACCTTGATATTGCTGATTATCACCAAGAGGATCAAGGCGATCAGGATATAAATCACTATTTCCATTTGCAAAACCTCCGTTCAAGGGTTTTTATGCACAACGATCAGCTTAACGCCCTCAATGGAGTCGATGATGACCTCGGAGTCCTTGCGTATCGGCTCACCGTTCTTGCTGACAGCGGTCCAGATCTGGCCTTTCACCTTGACCTGCCCGGTTGAATGCGGAACGATATCCGTCACCACAAGCCCGGTTTCCCCGATTAGGCTTTCCACATTCGTCCTTTCCCTTCCCACCTTCAGGTACTTTAACGCGATAGGCCGGGTGAAGATGATGAGCAATGTGGAAGAAACAAGGAACACCGCAATCTGGACACCCAGGGGAAGGCCGAGCAGGGCCACGAAGAAGGCCAACAACGAGCCTGCTGCAAACCATATGGTGGTAAGGCTGACGGTGGCAGCCTCGATGATGGTCAGAACAATAATCAGGCCAAGCCAGACATAGATCGGAGTACCCTCCATGGCAAAACCTCCTGGCTTTATTGTTACATGATTATTTATAGGCAAATTCCTGGCCAATCATGAATGATTGCCGGGCTCGTCCTCCAATTTCTTGATGAAGCAACGCCTTCTCCTGTGGATGCGCGTTTCAAAATTGCGCCACATGGAGTGAACCGCATGGTTGGTTTCAAGCTCCGGGGATGCGATGCCGCGAACCACACCGTTCTTTATCGCCGTTTTGGTCAGTTCGCTGATCAGGACATAGGGAACGCCCTTTGAGCGAAGCTCCGGCCTGATGGCAATCAGATAGAGATCCAGCGTGTCGTTCTTTCGGATAGCCTGCAGGAAATGGATAAAGCCAAAGGGGAACAGCCTGCCTCTCGCTTTCTGCGCCGCCCTGGTCAGGGACGGGAACATGATGCCAAAGCCGGCCAGCTGATTCTGCTCATCCACGATCAGGCAGACATAATCGGTGTTCAGGAAGGAAAAGTATTGCTTGATATAGCATTCTATCTGCTTTTCGCTTAAGGGCACAGTACCATAAAGATGCTCATAGGCCACATTGATCATGTCAAAGACGCTCTTGGCATATGGCAGGACATCCTTGGGCTTTTTCAGCGGGACGACCCGGAGCCGGTATTTTTCCATAGCCCGCTTTGCCAGTTCCTCCACCTTCTTGACAACCTCGGGGCCCGGCATCTTCAGGTCAAATTCGATCCAATCCGCATCCTTGACATAGCCATGGGCTTCAAGATGCTTTACATAATAGGGATAGTTATAGATGGTGACAAAGGTTCCCATTTCATCGAAACCTTCCACCAGCATGCCTTCCTTATCCAGATCGGTAAAGCCCAGAGGCCCGTGAACAGCCTTGAGCCCCTTTTCCCTGGCCCAGTTTTCAACGGTATCAAGCAGGGCCTTCGAGACTTCCAGGTCATCGATGAAATCCACCCAGCCGAACCGGGCATAGGGATTGCCCCATTTTTTGATATAGCTGTGGCTGACGATGCCTGCGATGCGGCCGGCAAGCTTGCCGTCCTTGTATGCGAGCCAATACTCGGCTTCGCTGTTCTCAAAAGCAGGGTTCTTATCTTTGCTCAGGGTGAATTTTTCGTCGGCAATCAGAGGAGGCACCCAATAGGGATTATCCTTGTAGAGCCCGAACGGGAACATGATGAAATCATGGAGCTGTTTCTTTGTCTCAACCTTTACGATCTGTACCAATTGCAAAACACCTCGAGTCTCAGCAGGAAAATAGGTATGTCAATATGGAATATAGCATCAGTATATCATCGGCGGCCAATCCTCGCAACATGGGGAAGATAGCCAGGCCGCCGTACGAATCCTACATATACCGTTCAGCCAGGCTGGCCAAAGGACTTCTTTCCACATGTTTCAGAGACACATGCCCCGAAAGGTTGAACGGCTTCATCTTTTCAACAGTATAGACCAGACCGTTGGATCGGGCATCCACCAGCACGTTGTCGATCTGGTTATCGGTGGGATCCCCGATGAAGACAAACTTGGAGCCGAATCCGGCCCGCGTCAGCATGAGCTTGGCCAGATGCGGGGTAAGCTCCTGGGCTTCATCCACGATGACAAAGGCGTTGCTCAAGGTTCTTCCCCGCATGTATGTAAAGGTCTTCGTTTCGATGATCCCCTTCTGCCTGTAGGTTTCAATGAAGTTGTCCACCGTAAAGTCAGGCTTGCCCGGCTGGTATTTGCCCGATTTAGGGGTTTCTTCCCTGGATGCGCGCCGGCTGTTCATCAGGTTTTCGATGGCGTCGTAGAAGCTTCCCATCCAGGGGCGCAGCTTTTCTTCCTCGGTTCCCGGCAGATAACCGATATCATTGCCGGCGGCAATGGTCGGCCTGACAAAAACAATCTTGTTGAATTCGCCCTGCTCGATCACCTTTTCCAGGGCTACAGCGGTAGCCAGAATGGTTTTCCCTGAACCGGCCCCTCCCGTGATGGTCACAAAAGGGATGCTTGAATCCATAAGCAATTCAAAAGCCATCTTCTGCTCCCTGTTGATGGGCGTCAGCCCCCAGGCGTTGTGCCTGAGATATTTGAGCGGAACCACAAGGGAACCGTCAAAGCGGGCAAGAACCTCATGGTTATCGTCCGTGGTGCTGGTGATATGCAGAAACTCGTTGGGATAAATCGTATCCTCCAGGCCGCATGCCTCTATGGGCAGCCCGCCCTTGAATATCTGGTTGATCTTGTCGGATGGAAGCGCTATCTGGCGATAGCCCGTGTAGACCTGCTCCGTGGTAATCTTATCATTGATATAGTCCTGTGCCTCGATACCGAAGGAATCAGCCTTGATGGCCATGTAAACATCCTTGGTGACCAGGATGGTGGGTATGTCCCTGTATTCCTGCTGGAGGTTCTTGGTCATGGCCAGGATGCGGGTGTCATTCCTGTGGATATCAATACCTTCAGGTATGCAGGACATATCCATATGATTCAGCTCTATCCTGAGCGTTCCCCCGTTTTCCAGCACAACCCCTTTTTCCAGGTTGCCCAACTGCCTGAGCTGGTTGAGTTCCCTTGCCGCCAGCCTGGCATGATAGCCAACCATGCCCTCCCGGTGCTTGAGATTGTCCAGTTCCTCTATGGCAACGATGGGAATGATCACGTTATTGTCTTCAAACTTGTAAAAACAGGTGGGATCATGAATGATCACATTGGTGTCGAGGATATAGTTCTTTACCATAATGCCATCTAACCTTTCTTTGGTCGATTGGGTCAGTTTCCTCCCGTCCGTGTATTTCCGGCCTGTAGTAAGGCGCTACCTGGAAACCGCACACCCACACCGCATCATCATATCTCTGATACAGGATATGTTTTCCGCGCCCATGGGTATACCGGACATGCCGCAGCCGGAAAGGCGCAGGATCAGGTCTCCTTCAGCATGGGCTTGTAGATGCACCGCTTATCAAGGGACCAGACCGGATCGGAAAAGCTTCCGGGATCAAGGTTCCTGGTGGCATTCTGATAATCGTAAACCCTGGCATCGATCATATCGATATGGTGCAAAAGCTCGGCCTCAAGGAAGGCAGGCTTTTTCGGGCTGCCGTATTCCGCCTCGTAATGGTGGCTGATAATCATATGTTTCAGGAGCAGGATAACCTCTTCCGACGCGCCGGTTTCCCTGCCGATCCTGTCGACCTCCTCAACCCCCATGACAATATGGCCGAGAAGTTGCCCTTCCTTGGTGTATTCGGCCATGCCCAGTTCATTGGCGGAAAGCTCGCCGATTTTGGACAGGTCGTGAATGATAACCCCCGCAAAGAGGAGATCGGTATTGATGCCGTCGTAAACGCGGCTTAAGGCCTCTGCACACTGGAGCATCCTCAGGATATGGTATAAAAGCCCGCTTCTCACCGAATGGTGCAGGGACTTTGCCGCAGGCCAGAATATCAGCTTATCTTCTTTCCTGTCCAGCATGGCCATGACGATATTGCGGATTTCGGGGGACCTGATTTTTGCCGTATAGGCATAAACCGCTTCCAGCATCTTCTCCGGCTGCCACGGAGCTGACTGGACAAATTCAGAAATGCGCTTTTGCTCTTCTTCCCCGGCGATTCGCATCATAGAGATGTTCAGTTGCGGCGCATCCCGCCACAGATCGACCCTGGCACTGACATGGAAAAGCTTGTTGGGGACCAGTGCATTAAACTGGTCCTCACCCGTATCCCACCATTTGGCGGGTATCTCGCCCGTACTGTCGGAAAGGACCAGGTCGATATAGGTTTTTTTATTGGAAGAGACTTTGAGCTCCGCGCTCCTTAATATGTAGAGGCCGCTGATGGTTTCTCCCGCTTTTAAGTCCGAAATCCTGGTTCCTTCAAATTTCATAGCCTTCCTCCATGCATCTTCGCCGGATTAGATATCCCATATCGCCACCACGCGGTATTCCAGCTTCTGGGACAGATCCACTTCCCTGTAGCTCTTCAGGGAATGACCGTTTTCATCGATAACCACACGCACCACCGGCCTGTTGGGGAAATAGGGGTTGTACTCAGAAACAAGCCCTTTTTCCCCGGAGTTGAGGATCACCGCAGTGCCGACGGGATAATAGGCAATGTGCCGGACAAAGGCATCCAGCAGGTTTTTGTCAAAATGCTTGCCACCGAGGGACAGCATGTAGTCCAGCACATCATGGGGCATCATCTTCTTCCTGTAAACCCGATCGGTCGTGAGGGCATCGTAAACATCGGCTATGGCCACAATCCTTGCAGGAAGCTGTATGTCGCTGCTCCTGAGCTTCTGCGGATAGCCGCTTCCATCCAGCCGCTCATGATGGGACAAGGCAATTTCGCAGACCATCTTGCTGAAATTCCCTGAATCCCTCAGGAGATCATAACCGTACCGGGTATGCTTTTTGACCTCCTCGTACTCCGTACTCAAAAGGGTGGTGGGCTTATTCAGGATAGCTTCATCCACCATGAGTTTCCCGATATCGTGGAGCAAAGCGCCTGTCCCCAGTTCCCGCAGGTCGTCGTCCTTCAGTCCGATGCCGATTCCGGTTACCAGGCTAATGACACAGACATTGACGCTGTGGGAGAATGTATACTCATCAATGGATCGCACATCGCCCAGGGTAGCGACAATATTGTCGTTTTCAAGAATTTTCGAAATGAGGGTTTCAACGATTTGGCCAACCTTTTTTTCATCCACCGATACCTTGACCGAGGGGGATGTCATCAGCTGCTTCACCTGAGCCTTGACATCGGTGATCTCTTCTTCCTTGATGAGCTCAGGAATGGACAGGCCTTCTGAATAGGGATCATCTATAAAGATTTCTGTTATTCCGTGGTTCCTCAGTTTTTCCTTATGCTCCTGGGTCAGCCTGGTACCGGCGGGCAGCAAAATAACGCCATCCAACGTATGTATGGCGCGCGCGACAACCACACCGGTCTGAGCTTTCTCCAGACGCACCCTTCTCAATACGAGCCCTCCTGAAATTCTAACATATCAAATCAAAATCGCCGCTGATCTGTATTTACCAAATGCTGTTTCAAATAAACAGGAGGCGGCAGAAAAATATTCCCTTTTACTGCCACCATCCCATCGTTTGCATAGCATGATATCATATTACCGCAGGTCTTCACCCGGATTAATCCAGCAGCGGCTTGATGACTTCCAGCACGTCCTGCTTCAGACCGGCCAGTTTTTCCTGCACATCAGAGTCCGAACCGGCCGAAACGCCGTAATAAATCTTGATCTTGGGCTCCGTTCCCGAAGGCCTGATGCAGAACCAGGCATCGGGACCCATTTCAAAATAGAGCACATTTGACTTGGGCAGAGTCAGCGCCTGGGTCTCCCCGGTCTCCATGTCCTTCCTGATCCGGTTCTGATAATCCCTGATGGCCGTCACCCTGGACTTTCCGAAGGAAGCGGGCATCTTCTCCCTCAGGGTTGCCATGGCTGCCTGGATCTTTTCGGCGCCTTCCTTGCCCTGCAGGGTGAAGGTGTCTATATCTTCCCTGAAATAGCCGTACTTGTTGAAGATCTCCATGAGACCGTCGTAGAGCGTCATGCCCCTTGACTTATACCAGGCAAACATCTCAGCGATCAGCATGGAAGCCACAACTGCATCCTTATCCCTGGCATGGGTTCCTGCCAGATAGCCATAGCTTTCCTCAAACCCAAACATAAATCTCTTTTTGCCCGTATCATCCAGAAGCCGGATTTGCTCGCCGATGAACTTGAAACCGGTGAGGACTGTCACCAGTTCCACGCTGTAATGGCGGCATATTCTTTCGGCCAGATCGCTGGAAACAATGGTCGTTGCCGCGAACGCGTTTTCGGGAAGTTCGTTCCGCTGCTTCTTCTGTGAAAGAATATACTCAAGCAGCAGGCATCCGGTCTGGTTACCCGTAAGCGTCACATACTCGCCCTGCGCGTTTCTGACCACAATGCCTGCCCTGTCCGCGTCCGGATCGGTTCCGATGATCAGGTCCACATCCTCCTTGGCTGCCATTTCCATAGCAAGGTTGAAAGCGGACTTTTCCTCAGGATTGGGATACTTCACGGTGGAGAATTCGGGATCGGGATCCTGCTGTTCTTTGACAACCATAACCTGTTCGAATCCGATCTCCTTCAGGATCCTCATAACCGGGACATTTCCCGTACCGTGAAGGGGTGTATAGATCAGTTTGGCCGTCTTTCCGACCTGGCGGCAAATTTCCGGATTGACGCTGACCTTCTTGAGTGCCTCGATATAGGCATCGTCCACTTCTTTTCCGATGATGCACAGAAGCCCTTTATCCCTGGCTTCTTTCTCGCTCATGATGGGAATGGAGGCGATATCAGTGATGGCGTTAACTTCCCGGATCACCTCGTCGGATTCCTTGGGCGGAAGCTGACCGCCATCGCTGCCGTAAGCCTTGAACCCGTTGTATTCCTTGGGGTTATGGCTGGCGGTGATGACCACACCCGCGGCACAGCCCAGATGCCTCACAGCGAAGGAAAGCTCGGGTGTCGGGCGCAGGCTGTCGAACAGATAGGCTTTGATCCCGTTTGCGGCAAACACCAGGGCGGATTCCAGCGCAAACTCCCTGGAGAACCGGCGGGAATCATGGGCGATAACGATACCCTTCTCCTTTTCGCCCGGGCGCTTCAGAATGGTATTGGCAAGACCCTGGGCCGCCTTTCTGACCATATACCTGTTGATGCGGTTGGTTCCGGCACCAATAAGTCCGCGCATGCCGCCCGTGCCGAATTCAAGCTCCCTGTAAAACCTGTCTTCTATCTCTTTTTCGTTGCCACTGATATCTAAAAGCTCTTTTTTTGTTTCTTCATCAAAGTACGGATTGCTCAGCCAATAATTGTAGTTCTCTCTGTAATTCATACTCTTGCTCCTTTTCAGACTGTATTTTACAGGATAAGCCTCCCTCGGCCGGCATGACGCCTGAAGGCTCATCCATTCTACCGCGTTTCTATCTTCTCGGCGTAACGATAAGCTTCATGGCCGTGCGTTCTTCCCCATCCACAATGATCTCTGAAAAGGCGGGAATGCACACCAGCTCAATACCCAAAGGCGCAAGAAATCCCCTCGCAATGGCGACAGCCTTTACCGCCTGGTTCAATGCCCCGGCCCCAATGGACTGGACCTCGGCGATACCTTTCTCCCTGACCATTCCCGCAATGGCGCCGGCCACCGAATTGGGATTTGATTTTGAAGAGACTTTCAAAATGTCCATCTGTTGATCAACCTCCACAAATTAATCATTGCGATTCATAGCTTGACAAAACCTGCAATTCTCTGTATATCTGTTGCTTTTCTATTCTTTGGATCAATCGTGACCATGACGGCATTGAATAAGGCTCTTCCGGATGCGGGCTCAAATTGCGAAGGCAGGCCGGATACAAACTTCCGGATGATCTGCTCCTTGTTCACCCCGATAACCCCATCGGCGGGTCCGGTAAACCCCACGTCGGTGATATAGGCGGTCCCGTTTTGAAGAATACGCTCATCCGCTGTCTGGACATGGGTATGTGTCCCCACAACACACTCCACTCGCCCGTCCAGGTAATGGCCCAGGGCTATCTTCTCACTGGTTGCCTCCGCATGGAAATCGACCAGGATGGCATCAACCTGCCCCTTCAGGTTTTGTACCTCCCTGTCGGCAGCCTGAAACGGGCAATCCACATGGTTGTCCATATAAACGCGTCCCAGCAGGTTGATAAGCCCCAGCCTCAGGCCGTTGTTCTCCAGGATGATCCTGCCCTTGCCCGGAACACCCTTGGGGTAGTTGGCCGGACGGATGATCTTCATCCCCGAGTCAATAATGCTCATAACCTCCTTGCGCGCCCAGGTATGGTTGCCCATGGTTATGGCATCAACCCCGCAGGACAGGATATCCTGCGCAGTGTTGTAGCTTATACCCCTGCCGCCTGCCGCATTCTCGCCATTGACGATGACAAAATCAGGCTTTTCCTGCTCCCTGATCTTTTCAACCTGTATTCTAAGCGCTTTCCGTCCCACTTCACCAAAGATGTCACCTACAAACAGGACTTTCAACGATTTCTTCCTTTCTGGCATGCAAGGTGTTTGGCAAGCCTTCGCCAAACACCTTAAGCAAAATGGAATCAAAAGTCAGGAAGCGTTTTCACGCTTCCTGACATATACTTATTTTGCATATTCAACTGCCCGGGTTTCCCTGATGACATGTACCTTGATCTGACCCGGATAGTCCATTTCACTTTCAATTTTCTTCACGATGTCTCTTGCGACCATAATCATACCATCATCGTTAACCATTTCTGGTTTGACCATAATCCTTATTTCCCTTCCGGCTTGTATCGCATAGGACTTATCGACTTCCGGGAAGGAATTAGCAATTTCTTCCAACTTCTGCAAGCGTTTTACATAGGTTTCCAGCGTTTCCCTTCGTGCTCCGGGTCTTGCCCCGGACACCGCATCTGCGGCCTGAACCAGAACGGCTATAATGGATGCGGCTTCAATATCGCCATGGTGCGCCATGACCGCATGGACAACTTCCTCGGACTCCTTGTACTTCCTGCAAAGATCGGCGCCGATGGTCACATGCGTCCCTTCAACCTCGTGGTCAATTGCTTTTCCTATGTCATGCAGAAGGCCGGCACGTTTTGCGAGTGCCACATCCTCTCCAAGTTCAGCTGCCATAAGGCCTGCCAGATGCGCAACTTCAATGGAGTGCTGCAGCACATTCTGACCATAGCTGGTACGATACTTCAGTTTTCCCAGGAGCTTAATCAGTTCCGGATTCAATCCAAGAACACCGGTTTCGAAGGTTGCGCGCTCGCCCTCCTCGCGGATGGTATTCTCAACTTCCTTCCGGGCCTTCTCGACCATTTCCTCGATGCGGGCCGGATGGATTCTTCCGTCGATGATCAGCTTTTCAAGGGCAATCCTCGCAATTTCTCTGCGGATGGGATCAAACCCGGACAAAATAACTGCTTCCGGGGTATCGTCAATGATCAGGTCTATACCTGTAAGCGTTTCAAGGGTTCTGATGTTTCTGCCTTCGCGGCCTATGATCCTACCCTTCATCTCATCGTTGGGCAAAGCCACTACAGAGACGGTTATCTCTGAAGCATGGTCGGCAGCACATCTCTGGATGGCACAGGCCAGAACTTCCTTGGATTTCCTCTCGGCTTCCTCCTTGGAGCGCTCGATGATCTCCTTGACCATGATGGCTGCTTCATGCTTGACTTCGCTTTCAATGCTGCTCAACAGGTACTGCTTGGCTTCCTCCACCGTCAAGCCTGAGAGACTCTCAAGCTTTTCTATCTGTTTTTGATAGAGCTCTTCGATTTCCGCTTTCCTGGCTTCAATCTCATGGATCTGCCTGTTCAGCGCTTCATCCTTTTTCTCGAGAGCATCCATCTTCTTTTCGAGGGTTTCATCCTTTTGCTGGAGACGCCTTTCAGTCCTCTGAATCTCGGACCTGCGCTCCCTCACTTCCCTCTCCAGTTCAACTCTGCTTTTGTGGATCTCTTCGCGAGCTTCGATCAGAGCCTCACGCTTTTTCCTCTCTGCTATCTTCTCAGCTTCGCTTATCAAACGCTGGCTTTCTTTCTCGGCGCTTTCGATTTCCGCCTCAGCCACGCGTTTTCTATGTTCAATCCCCTTTCGGAAGGATATCACTGATCCAATTACCGCAATGATGATACCTATGACCAGACCTATTGCAAATTCTATCTCACTCACCTCCTTTGCTTTTGTTTTCTCCATCAGAATTCGTCGTCAATCATGCAAACATGATTTCACGCCGCCCGTCCTGCTGCCTGTCAGGAAAACCGGCTGAATTAAGCGATTGGGACGAGGCATTGGTGAAACCGATATTCTGCAAAACTGCAACATCCAAGGATGTTGCAGCATGAAAGAAAAGCTGGCTTTGCTTTCATGTAAAACCCTGCAGAAAGGATCATGGAAATGACAGCTCAACAGTTTATATTGAGTGCCATTATGGAATCATTGTATACATTTTTAAATTGAGTGTCAAGAAAGCAGAACTTTTTTGTATAACCTTACCGATCGCTCAGACCCATGAAGAAGGTAAAGATTTTATCTGCCAGCCCCTTGATATGTTCATGGCCGTAATCCGGGTAGATCAGCATCTCCTTCTTTCCCGGAATCTTGTTGTAGGCGGCAAACTGGGTGGACGGCGGGCACACGGTATCCATCAGCCCGACGGCCCACAGGGTCTCTCCCCTGATCCGCGGCGCCAGGTGCTGGATGTCGATATAGCCGAGCCTGGTAAAGATCTCATCCTCCCTTTCATGGAGCGGATCAAAGCGCCTGAAGTAATACCTCAGCTCTTCATAGGCGTCTTTTGCCAGATCCATTTCCCATACCCTTTTATAATCGCTCAGGAAGGGATATACCGGGGCCAGCTTTTTGATCCTGGGCTCAAGGGCGGCACATGCGACGGTCAGGGCACCGCCCTGGGAGGCGCCGGTGGCTCCCGCCCGGTTCTCGTCCACTTCGGAGAAACCCAGCACGATGTCGGCAAGCTTTGCGGTATCCAGGAACATATGCCTGTAGAACAAATCCTTCGGATCACCGTCAAGCCCCTTGATAAAATGACATTTATAAGTGGTACCCCTGGTGGGGCCAAGGTCTTCCGACAGGCCGCCTTGTCCGCGGCAGTCCAGCGCCGCCACGCAAAAGCCCGCAGCGACATAACCCAGTTTCTCAACCCAGTCTCCCGAATCGGCCGAGTATCCGTGGAACTGCAGAATAACAGGACATTTTCCTTTTCGGTTTGCCGGTCTTAAATACTTGGCGTGAATCCGGGATCCCCCGGTACCGTCAAAGTACAGGTCAAAACATTCCGCAAAATCTGCCTGGAACTTTGCCGGAATCAGTTCTGTCCGATGAGGTGTACGCCTCATCTCTTCGAGGGCCTCATCCCAAAAAGCATCAAAATTATCCGGCCTGGGATTGATGCCGGTGTATTGCTTCAGTTCCGCAAGGGGCATATCCACCATGGGCATAGCAGTCTTCCTCTCCTTGTCATTCTTCAGAATTCATTTTCAGCCTTCCCCAACTTCCTGCCTGCCGCAGCATACCGCTCAGGCCTGCAGCCGCTCCTCCTTCAGGGGAAGGTCGGTAATCTCCCTGAAAGCCTTGACCGTCCTCAAGGACGCAAAATCGTGGGATGACTTGGCCCGCAGCTTGAGCGCAGGATTCATTTCAATGGCGCGGGTCAGAAAGGCGATGGCCGCGTCTGCGTCACCCGACAGGGCTGAAATGCGGGCAAGGCCGTATAGGAACTCATCATCGTCCGGCTTGATACGAAGCCCTTCCTTATAGAGCCTTGCGGCCTCGCTGTAGTTCTTGAGGGATATGGCGGCGGTAGCCCAGTTGTAGTAGAGGGCCGGATCGTCGGAAGTCAGCTTTTGTGCCCGCCTGAAGGCTCGTACGGCTTCTTCGTAATGCTTGACCATCATCAGGGTGACGCCCAGGTTATAGTGGATGATATAGGAATCGGGATGCTCCGCTGCCGCCTCTTCATAGACATGGACCGCATCATACAGCCTGTCCCTGGAGATATAGATCTCCGCAAGCAGGTTATAGGCCATCTCCAGCTTTTCATCCCCATCCAGGGATTTTGTCAGGCATTCGATGGCCTTGTCGGATTTACCCTGGGCATCCAGGATGGAGGCCATGCTGTAGAGGGCGCGGCTGTGTTTCGGATGGATATCGGCTGCCATCTTAAAGTTGGACAAGGCCTCCTCGGTCTTTCCTTCCTGCCTGAGAGCCACGCCCAGACGGTAGTATGTCTCGGCATCGGCAGGCTGGATTCGAGCCAGCTTCCGGTAGGCGGTTTCTGCCCCATTCCAGTCGCCGGTTTTCCGGCAGACCTTACCGAGCAGATCCCAGGCTTCCACGAACGTGTCGTCCTTTTCAACGATCCGTTCAAGATGGTATTTGCATTCCATATCCCGGTTCTTTTCAAAGCAGATCCAGGCCATAAGATAGCGAAGCCTTGTATCGTCCTCATCCTCCAGGGCCTGGCGGATATACTTTTCGGCTTCCTCAAGGTTTTCCAGCGCCAGGTAGGCCTTTGCGGTATTGACTGCGGCCTCCCTCAGATCCCTGGCATGTTCCAGGGCCTTTTCAAAATGGACAATGGCCAGCTCGTATTTTTTTAAGGCAAAGCAGCTGAAGCCGCATCCGAAATGGACCATGGCACGGAGCCTGTCCATGTTCTGAATAGGCTTTGCCGCATCTTTTACTTCCCCTGCCTCTTTGCCGGCTTCCCCGGTTTTGGGGCTTGCAAGAAGGTCCAGGGCTTTCCTGTGCCACTGGAAGGATTCCTCGTATTGTCCCAGCTTCCTCATGAGCCAGGCTGTGTTATAGGCAATGCAGAGGTTGTCGCTGACAATCTCTGCGAGGATCCGATATCTTTCAAGGGCTTCCTGAAGCTTTCCAAGCCCCATAAGCTTGTGGGCTGCGTGGATCTGCTTCATGAACTGGTTTTTAAGCGGCTTGTCCTTGATGGAAAGGAAGGCCGAAACCATTCCCTCGGAAGCCTCTTCGCCCCAGTCGATGGCCTCTGATACGAAATCCCCGTACTTTCCAGGACTTTCATCCCTGTCCAGCTTCTGGATCAGGGGGGAATCCACCCCGCTGTCCCTGATCCTGCGCTTCATGCCAAGATAATCATACAGCACAAAGACTGCCGGAAGAATCACGCCCAGCAGGATCAGACCGATTTCAAAAAAAGGCACCAGGATGGTCCTGTTGATGAAGGCAAGGATCCCGGCAGTCAGCATGCAAAGCTGAAGCATGAGAACGGCAGCGGTCATGACGGTCATGCGCCTGACAAACCTTATGCCCATATAGGCGGTCATGAGCAGGATCAAAATGTCCGTAAAGGCCAGCATCACGTTGTAGTCTCCGGGTATATTCGCATAAAGGTTCATGCCTTTTCCCCCGTTTGGTTGAACATTTGGTTATTCATTTTCATCTCTTCCCAGCGCTCCCGGGAAATCAGGACCCTTCTGGGCTTGCTCCCCTCGTAGCCGCTGATGATGTTCCGCTCGGCCATCTGGTCGATGATCCTGCCGGCCCGGGCATATCCCACCTTGAACTTTCGCTGGATGAAGGAAACAGAAGCCTGTCCGCACTCGATGACCGCTTCAATGGCCTGGGGCAGGATTTCATCGCATTCGTCCGGAGTTTCATCCTCATCGCCGGCGGAATCTTCGTTGATATTTTCCAGGATCTCCTCGTCATAGAGCGCCCGCATCTGGTTCTTGACAAAATCGACGACCATTTCCACCTCTTTATCCGATACAAAGGCGCCCTTCACACGGATGGGCTTCGGGACGCCCACCGGGTAGTAGAGCATGTCGCCCTTGCCCAGCAGCTTTTCCGCGCCGGCCATATCCAGGATGGTCCTGGAATCCACCTGGGAGGAAACCGCAAAGGCGATGCGGGAAGGGATATTGGCCTTGATGACGCCCGTGATGACGTTGACCGAGGGACGCTGGGTGGCTATTACCAGGTGCATGCCGGCTGCCCGTGCCATCTGGGCCAACCTGCATATGGAATCCTCCACGTCATGAGGAGCCACCATCATCAGGTCGGCCAGCTCGTCGATGATGATGACGATCTGCGGAAGTTTCTGGCCTTCCCCGGTTTCCTCGACAGATGCGTTATAGCCCAAAAGATCCCGGACACCGCGTTCGGCAAACATCTTGTAGCGGGTGGTCATCTCGGAAACCGCCCATCGCAGGGCGCCCGCCGCCTTGTTGGGATCGGTCACCACAGGGATGAGTAAATGAGGTATCCCGTTGTAAACGCCCAGTTCGACCACCTTGGGATCGATCATGAGCAGACGGACTTCTTCCGGGGTTGCCTTATACAACAGGCTGATGATGATGGAGTTGATGCATACGCTCTTACCCGAACCGGTGGCGCCCGCTATCAGGATATGGGGCATTTTGGCAAGATCCACCACCGTATTCTCTCCCGTGATATCCTTACCCAGCGCCACAGCCAGCCTGGACTGATGGTTCATGAACTCGGGTGATTCCAGGACGCTGCGAAGGCTGATGGGGGCTACTTCCCTGTTGGGAATCTCGACACCGATGGCGGCTTTCCCGGGTATGGGCGCCTCTATACGGACGCCGGAAGCCGCCAGGTTGAGGGCGATATCATCGGTCAGGTTGACGATACGGCTGACCTTGATGCCGGGGGCCGGCTGCACTTCGTAGCGCGTAAAGGCCGGACCCACCGATACGTTGATCACCTTGGCCCCTATACCAAAACTCTCCAGCGTGGTTTCCAGCTTTCTGGCGTTTTCCGCTGCGCTGGCCCGGATCTGTTTCATGCTCTTCTCGCTTTCTTTTGAGCGGTTCAGCAGTTCCAGCGGCGGAAAGACATATTGGCCTTTGGGCTCGGTGGACGGCATATCCATGGCTGGTTCATCCGTGTGCGCCATTGCCTGTGCAGCAGCCTGCAAGTCTTCGGAAACCGTATTTGCCACATCTTCCTGCGGAACCGCTTTTCTTCGGGAATTCTGTTTTGGAGCGGCTGCAGGCTTTTCCGGCGGCAGCTCCACAGGCATGGGCGCCATGACGGGTTCCTCGCTCATTGTCAGGTTCCAGTCGGCCTGCTCCGGGGTTACGGCCGCCAAAGACTCCTCCGGCTCATCCCGCCTGACTTCATGGAGCGGGAAATCCACAATCTTGGCACGCCTTCCCTCCCGGAGCGGTGTCAGTACCGGGGCGTCCGCGGTTTCATCGTTATATTCCTCCCGCAGGCTTTTTTCCACAGCCCGGTCGGTCCTCTTTTTCCGGACAGCCTCCACTACGCCGTTGATGGCCTCCGTGGTTCCCCGGTAAACACCCCTGGCCGCATCGGTCAGGGACAGCCTTGTCAGGAGCATGGCTGAAATAATGGAAAGGGTGATGAGGATGATCATGGTTCCCAGCTTCTTGAACACGAAAAGCAGCGGGACGCCGATGATACCGCCAATCACGCCTCCCGAAGCCACGAAACCATCCACACCCTTCCCGATGGCACGGATACCTTCATAATAGAAGGTGCTGATGTACTGGCCCACATTCATATTCTGGTAATAGATAATCTCGTGAAGTCCCGCCTGCAAAAGGGCCGAAACCAGCGATACCAGTATCAGCGCCAGCGTGAATTTCCTGGCTCTTGAGGCGGTCCTGGGTTTGAATATGGTGACAATGCCGTAGATGAACGTCATGGCAGGAAGGATATAGCCCATGAGGCCGAAAAGGCCGCCCGTCAACCTGCCAAGGATTTCTCCGAAAGGTCCGGCGGCACCGTTAAAATAAATGCTGAGCATCATGATTATGCCTGTGACAGCGATCAGAAGCCCGCTCACTTCTTCCTTCAGTCGGCTGTTGCCCGTTGGGGTCTGCTTTTTCGCTGCCGTTTTTCCTCTGCTGCTTTTTGTTCTCTTTTGTACCTTTTTTGGAGCCACTTCATTACCTCCGGTTTCCAGCCTATTATCCCATTAAACTATACCATAATAAAATGTTCTTTGACAACGGACCCAAATCATGATATGATTTACGATAACCTACATAGCATTCTTGCGTGCGTATGGGTTGGACATTTGTCAAAACCTGCGCGGGGTATGGAATGAAACGATAAAACTGAATATAATCTATAGATAGAGGCGCATTTTCTAAGAGTAATCCGGGCAAGGGCGGCGGGCCCGATGACCCCGGACGAAAGGAGAAAATGCCGAAGGGGCATGATTCCGTCCGGTCTGCTGCCTGGTTGTATGGTTAAGAGCCATGCGACTGTCGCTGGTATATACAGTGGAGAGCTATCGGTAGATCTTTATATACTTGCTTTATGCAAAGGTATATGCTGCCGTTAACTTAACGACAGCTTTTTTAGTCTGGAGACCTATCTTGCGGAAGAAAGGAGTGCGTGTTATGAAGAAGCCGTTATTCGTTGGTTCCTGTGTTGCGCTTGTTACACCTTTCACTGAGAATGGGGTTGATTATGGCAAACTTGAGGAACTGATTGAGTGGCAGATCAAGGAAGGCACCGACGCCATTTTGATTTGCGGCACCACCGGCGAGGCTTCCACCATGCCGGACGAGGAACATATGGAGGTTTTGCGTTTTGCGGCTGAACGCATCAAGAACCGGGTACATATCATGATGGGCGCCGGCAGCAACGATACGCGCCACGCCATCAAGCTGAGCCAATACTGTGAAAGCATTGGCGCCGATTCCATACTCACCGTTACACCCTACTACAACAAAACCACCCAGGAAGGTTTGTACCAGCATTTCAAGGCCATCGCCGAAAGCGTGAACATCCCCGTCGTCCTCTACAACGTCCCGTCAAGGACCAACCTCAATATCAATCCGTCCACCTTAAAGCGCCTTTCCGAGATCCCCAATATTGTGGCCGTAAAGGAATGCAATCTGCTGCAGGTGGCTGAAACAGCCTATCTTTGCGGTGACGAACTCATTCAGTACTCGGGCGAGGACGGCAATGTAGTTCCCCTGCTGGCCATGGGCGGCAAGGGTGTGATTTCGGTTGCCGCCAACATCATTCCGGCCGATATGCACAGGATGGTAAAGGCCTTTATGGATGGCGACCTGGAGACCGCCAGGAAGATGCAGATCAGGATGGAACCGCTGGTCAAGGCATTGTTCTGCGAGACCAACCCCATCCCGGTAAAAGCGGCCATGAACCTGATGGGCATGAACGTGGGACGCTGCCGCCTGCCCCTGGTGGACATCAGCCCGCAGGGCATGGAGACGCTGAAGAAGGCCATGAAGGAGTACGGTCTGATATAGCGGTTTGCCTGTTATTTTATCTGATATCTGCCGGAGGTTGATAAAATGATTAATATACTGCTCAATGGCTGCAACGGCAAAATGGGCCAGCACATCACCCAGTGCGCCAGGTTTCGTGAAGATCTCACCATCGTAGCCGGATTGGACATCCGTCCCAACGAGAACGCGCCATACCCGGTTTACACCAACGCAGCCGATATCAAAGAGAAATTCGACCTGATCGTCGATTTTTCCCACCCCAGCGCCCTGAACACCATACTGGGCCTCGCGCTGGAAAGGAAGACGCCCATCGTCATAGCCACCACGGGACTTACCGACGAACACAAGGCGATGATCGAGAAAGCTTCGAAGGAAATACCTGTTCTGCTGTCGGCCAACATGTCGCTGGGTATCAACCTGCTGATCCAGTTGGTCAAAAAGGCCGCACAAATCCTCTATGGCTCTTTCGATATCGAAATTATCGAAAAGCACCATAATCAGAAGGTCGACGCCCCGAGCGGCACAGCCCTCGCCATTGCGGACGCCATCAATGCGGCCATTGCGCCGAACCATCTGAAATATGTTTATGACAGGCATTCCAGCAATCAGAAACGCACAAGGGACGAGATAGGCATACATGCCATCAGGGGCGGCACCATCACAGGCGAGCATACCGTCCTGTTCGCAGGCAATGACGAGCTCCTGGAAATCAGGCACACTTCCCTGTCCAGGAACCTGTTTGCCGAGGGAGCCCTCAAGGCGGCAACCTTCCTGTATGGCAAGGAGCCAGGTTTCTACAGGATGCAGGATATATTCGAAGAATGATGATCAAAAAGGCTGCCGGGAAACCGGCAGCCTTGTGTATTACGCATTAATGCCCTCATTGCGCCTGCCGGTTCCTGTTGAGGTACTTGTCCATCACCGGATTGACCATGAAATTGATAATCAGACCGGGCAGCGTGAATCCGAAGCAGACATAGATCAGGTAGGTAATCAGCAGGACAATGCCGCTCCCTGTAGCGGCCAGGATCAATGTGGGTCCGATGATCACGAGGAAGCACAGGATCAGGATCACCAGGTTTGGCAAAAAACGTGCCAGTGCGAACAAAACGGCATTCTTGTACAAATCCCTGATCTTCAGCTCATAAGTGACCATCATGGGGTAGATATACAGGGAAGCCATCATGAACAGGATAAATACCATGATCATCAGGCCGTTGGCAATGGAAAACAGCACACCGCCATCGGATACCCTTGGATACAGGTACAGGTCAAATATCAGGAACAGCAGCAGGAAAAGGTTTATAAAAGTTACCGCAATGCCCTGTTTGAAATTTTCCTTCATCTTGTCCCTGAAGTCCGACCAGGTGAAAGTAGGCCTCTCGTAGGAATAACACCTGAGCAGGTATGTCAGGCCTGCCTGGGCAGGACCCACGGTAATTATGGGAATTGCCATGAAAAACATGGTTGTGGGAAAGCCGCTGTCCCATAACAGGAACCTGAATTCTTCAATTGAAATGGTTGATGCTTCGGGAATGAATATGCCTATCAGGTAAATGCTCAGAAAATACGAGAGAACAATAGCAGGGATGTTGAAGACAATAAACATGAGGTTGATGGTTATCAGTCTCCAGAATTTCCTGTACAATACCCCGAAAAATATGGCCAGGCGGCTTCGGTTGTCTTCGTATTTTTCTCCCGGCAGCTTTTCAAAAATGGGTTCATCGGTCATCAAACACACCTCTGTCTGAATCTATGTGATATATTCTGCCAAAAGCAGCGTCACGGCGGCCAGGGCCGGTGAACATGAACGAATTATTAGCATAAGCAGCTATATTAT
>ERZ795060.1963-NODE-1963-length-22173-cov-4.470296_pt1 | contig 22173 bp, 19 predicted proteins | sample MGYA00375144_ERZ795060 | MGnify/ENA primary metagenome ERZ795060 (study PRJEB30189, sample SAMN05720157) | activated sludge metagenome | isolation source: anaerobic digester from wastewater treatment plant | place: Japan | collected 2015-05-15 ...
CGAAGATGTTCTGGCCGTACTCGCTGTAGCTTTCGAGGTAGGCGGTCTGGATCTCCTTGCCGATGAACTCGGCGTAGCGTGTGGCCAGGTGCTCCTTGATGTACGCGATGTACTTCTGCTCGAGCTCGGGCGCGAACTGTTCGCGCTGGATCTGCTGCTCGAGCACGTACATCAGGTGCACCGGGTTGGCGGCGACTTCGGTGCTGTCGAAGTTGAAGACCTTGGAGATGATCTTGAAGGCGAAGCGCGTGGACACGCCGCTCATGCCCTCGTCGACGCCGGCGTAGTCGCGGTACTCCTGGTAGCTCTTCGCGCGCGGGTCGGTGTCCTTCAGGTTCTCGCCGTCGTAGACCAGCATCTTGCTGAACAGGCTCGAGTTCTCGGGCTCCTTCAGCCGGGTGAGGATCGCGAACTGCGCCATCATCTTCAGCGTGCCCGGCGCGCAGGTGGCGTGGTGCAACGACGAGTTGCGCAGCAGCTTCTCGTAGATGTGGATCTCTTCGGATACGCGCAGGCAGTAAGGCACCTTGACGATGTAAATGCGGTCGAGGAAGGCTTCGTTGTTCTTGTTGTTGCGGAAGCTCTTCCATTCGCTTTCGTTGCTGTGCGCCAGCACGATGCCGTCGTACGGAATGGCACCGAAACCTTCGGTGCCCTTGTAGTTGGCCTCCTGCGTGGCGGTGAGCAGCGGGTGCAGCACCTTGATCGGCGCCTTGAACATCTCGACGAACTCGAGCAGCCCCTGGTTGGCCAGGCACAGCCCGCCTGAGTAGCTGTACGCATCCGGGTCGTCCTGCGCATAGGTCTCGAGCTTGCGGATGTCGACCTTGCCGACCAGCGAGCTGATGTCCTGGTTGTTCTCGTCGCCGGGCTCGGTCTTGGAGATGCCGATCTGCTTGAGGATCGACGGAAAGCGCCGCACCACCTTGAACCTGCGGATGTCGCCGCCGTACTCGTCCAGACGCTTCACGGCCCACGGGCTCAGCACACGGTTCAGGTAGCGGTGCGGGATGCCGTATTCAGCCTCCAGGATCGGACCGTCCTCCGCGGCGTCGAACAAGCCCAGCGGCGATTCGTTCACCGGCGAGCCCTTGATCGCATAGAACGGCACGTCCTGCATCAGCTGCTTGAGCCGCTCGGCGATCGAACTCTTGCCGCCGCCCACCGGGCCCAGCAGATACAGGATCTGCTTCTTCTCTTCCAGCCCCTGCGCCGCGTGGCGGAAGTAGGACACGACCTGCTCGATCGAATCCTCCATGCCGTAGAACTCGGCGAAGGCCGGGTAGACCTTGATCACCTTGTTGGCAAAGATGCGCGACAGCCGCGGATCGTTGCGCGTATCGATGGTCTTCGGGTCGCCGATCGCCTTGAGCATGCGCTCGGCGGCCGTGGCATAGGCCAGCGGATTGCGCTTGCATTCGGCGAGGTAGTCCTCCAGGGACAACTCCTCCTCGCGGCTGCGCTCGTAGCGGGCGGTGAAGCTGCTGATGACGTCCAAGCTAACCTCCTGAGCAGGGAAGATGCCGAACGGCGGTGCTGCCGTCGCCATCTGGGAAGATCTGATGGAGCCCCGGCGGTACGGGCCCGGGCGCCATCAGAGCTTTCCGGTCGTTGGGCGTTCAGTGCGTCGCGACAGCTGCAAGCTTCGTTGAAGGCTCAGACCGACAAGGGGCCGAAAAAGTGCCGTGATGCGTTGCAGTTTGCTCCGATCCCGGCGATCGCGCATCGGCACAGCGTCGACCCTTGCCGCCCACCGGCGATTTGAACGCTGCACGGCCGCTGCGCGCTGACATCGGTCGGCAGCAAAGCGGCGAGGGCGTGGAGTTCTGGCGAAGTCGAGCCGTGTTGACGCAGCGCAGGGCCCACCGCAGGCCGCGACAGGGGCTGTAAGGCTGCGGCATGGACAGCGCGCCTATGCTGCGGGCCGCGACGCCCACTCCCCTCGTTCGACCATGAACCAGCGCATCCCTGCCACCCTTTTCCCCGGCGACGGCATCGGCCCCGAGATCGTCGACGCCAGCGTCGCCGTGCTCGACGCGCTGGGCGCGCCTTTCGACTGGGATACGCAGGTGGCCGGGCTGGCCGCTGTCAAGGCGGCCGGCGACCCGCTGCCCGCCGCGGCGCTGGACAGCGTGCGCCGTACCCGGCTGGCGCTGAAGGGGCCGCTGGAGACGCCATCGGGCGGCGGCTATCGTTCGTCGAACGTGCGCTTGCGCGAGGAGTTCAAGCTGTACGCCAACCTGCGTCCGGCACGCACGCTGATCCCCGGCGGACGCTTCGACCACATCGACCTGGTGGTGGTGCGCGAGAACCTCGAAGGCCTGTACATCGGCCACGAACACTACGTGCAGATCGACGACGACCCGCACGCGGTGGCGATCGGCACCGGCATCAACACCCGCGCCGGCTGCCGGCGCATTCTCGAATACGCGTTCGAACACGCCATTGCCACCGGCCGCAAGAAGGTGACGGTTGCGCACAAGGCCAACATCATGAAGGCGCTGACCGGCATCTTCAAGGAAACGGCCGAGCAGCTCTACGAGGCCAAGTACAAGGGCCGCATCGCGATGGACAGCGTGATCATCGACGCCTGCGCGATGAAGCTGGTGCTCGACCCCTGGCAGTTCGACGTGCTGGTCACCACCAACCTGTTCGGCGACATCGTGTCCGACCTGGTCGCCGGCCTGGTCGGCGGCCTGGGCATGGCGCCGGGCGCGAACATCGGCGCCGACGCCGCCATCTTCGAAGCGGTGCACGGCTCCGCACCCGACATCGCCGGCAAGGGTCTGGCCAACCCGACGGCGCTGCTGCTGGCCGCGGCGATGATGCTCGAGCACGTGAAGCGCAACGAGCTGGCGCAGCGGCTGCGCAAGGCCATCGACGACACATTGAATATCGACCAGGTGCGCACCGGCGACCTGCGCGGCAGCGCCAGCACCGCCGAATTCACGCGTGCGCTGATCAGCCGCGTGCGCCACGGCTGACAGCGCGGCCGCGCGGCGGCCCGGGCGCGGCGCGCCGCCGATCAGCGCTCGGTCACGCCGAGTTTGTCGAGCAGCCCGTTCAGTTCGTCCTGCGAGGCGAAGGCGATCGCGATCTCGCCCTGTTCGCCGCGCTGCGTCTTGCGGCTGACGCGGATCTCGACGCTGGCCGCCAGGGTATCGGCCAGTTGTTCTTCCAGCCGCACCAGATCGCGCGACTTGTCCTGCTTCACGCGCAGCAGCGGCGACTGGCGGCCACTGCGGCTGGGCCCCTGTGTGTGCGCCACCAGCTTCTCGGCCTCGCGCACCGACAGTTTGCGCGCGACGATCTGATTGGCCGACAGGATCTGCTGCGCGCTGTCCAGCGGCAGCAGCGCGCGCGCGTGCCCCATGTCCAGGTCGCCCGCCATCAGCATCTGCTGCACCGGCGCGGCCAGCTGCAGCAGGCGCAACAGGTTGCTGGCGGCGCTGCGCGAGCGCGCGACCGCCGCGGCCGCCTGCTCGTGCGTCAGTTCGAATTCGCTGACCAGGCGCTGCAGGCCTTGCGCTTCTTCCAGCGGGTTCAGGTCTTCGCGCTGGATGTTTTCGATCAGCGCCATCACCGCGGCGGCCTCGTCGGCCACCTCCTTCACCAGCACCGGCACTTCGTCCAGGCCGGCCAGCTTGGCGGCGCGCACGCGGCGCTCGCCGGCGATGATTTCGTAGTCGGCGCCCGAGCCGGCCAGCGGGCGCACCAGCACCGGCTGCATCACACCCTGGCTCTTGATGCTTTCGGCCAGCTCGTACAGCGCACCTTCGTCCATGCGCGTGCGCGGCTGGTAGCGCCCTGTGTGCAGCTGCGCCAGACGCAATGTCGCCGGCGCGCCCGCGGCAGGCGCATCGCCGACTTTAGGGCCGAGCAGCGCTTCCAGCCCCAGGCCCAGGCCCTTCGGTTTTTTCGTCACCATGCCCGATTGTCCGGCATTGGTCCGGCATTGCCCCCGCTGCTGTCGTATGCTGCAGGGCAGCAACGCGGAGGCACCCAATGAAGCACGTGGTTTTCGTCGACGGCCAGGAAGGCACGACCGGCCTGCGCATCCACGAGGTGCTGGGGCGTCGCGGCGATGTCGAACTGCTGAGCATAGCCAACGCTCGCCGCAAGGACAGTGCCGAGCGCGCCCGCTTGCTCAACGCAGCCGACGTCGCCTTCCTTTGCCTGCCCGACGATGCGGCGCGGGAGGCCGCCGCGCTGGTGACGAACCCACGCACCTGCCTGATCGACGCCAGCACCGCGCACCGCGTCGCGCCGGGGTGGGTGTTCGGCCTGCCCGAGCTCGCACCGGGCCAGCGCGAGCGCATCCGTGCGGCCAAGCGTATTTCCAACCCGGGCTGCCACGCCAGCGCGTTCATCCTGCTGTTGCGCCCGCTGGTCGACGCCGGCATCGTGCCGGCTGCTTTGCCCGTATCGGCCACGTCGATCACCGGCTACTCGGGTGGCGGCAAAAAGATGATCGAACAGTACGAGCGCGGCGGCGATGCGCAGCTGGCGGCACCCCGGCCCTATGGTTTGGCACTGAAACACAAACATCTGCCCGAGATGCAGCAGCACACGGGGCTGCAGGCGGCACCGCTGTTCATGCCGGTGGTTGGCAGCTTTTACAAGGGTCTTGCCGTGACGGTACCGCTGCATCTGGCTCAGTTGGCGCCGGGTTGCACCGGCAAGGCCCTTCACGACGCGTTGGTGCAGCGCTACGAAGGTGAACGCTTCGTGCGGGTAATGCCGTTGTCGGACCCGCAGGTACTCGAAACGGGCGGCTATTTCGACGTGATGGGCGCGAACGACAGCAATCGCGCCGATCTCTACGTGTTCGCCAACGAACGACAGGCGTTATTGGTCGCCCGGCTGGACAACCTGGGCAAAGGCGCCAGCGGCGCGGCGGTGCAGACGATGAACGTGCATCTGGGCATCGACGAGGGGCTGGGGCTGTAGACGAGCGGCCGCGCCGCCACGATGGCTGCGGGCAGCAGCGTCGAAGCGTACGCTCACATTCAGCCTTGCCGGCTCCGCATCCGTCAGACCCACGCCGCTGCGCGCTGCACCATTTCGCGCGCCGCGGCGACATAGGCCTGCGCGCCCTTGGACGCCGCATCGAACACCACACCGGGCTGGCCGTAGCTGGGGGCTTCGGCCAGGCGCACGTTGCGCGGGATCACGGTGTCGAAAACCTTGTCGCCGAAGTGCGACTTCAGCTGCTCGCTCACCTGCCCTTGCAGCGTGATGCGCGGGTCGAACATCACGCGCAGGATGCCGATGACCTTCAGTTCGCGGTTCAGGTTCGCGCGCACCTGCTTGATGGTGTTGACCAGGTCCGACAGGCCTTCCAGCGCGAAATATTCGCACTGCATCGGCACGATCACGCCGTGCGCGCAGCACAGGCCGTTCAAGGTCAGCAGGCTCAATGACGGCGGGCAATCGATCAGCACGAAGTCGTAATCGCCCGCCACCGCGCGCAGCGCCGCGCGCAAGCGCTGATCGCGGCGCTCCAGCGTGACCAGCTCGATCTCGGCGCCGGCCAACTCGCGGTTGGCACCGAGCAGGTCGTAGCCGCCCTTGTCGGAACGCACCCGCGCTTCGGGCACGCCAGCCGATTCGAGCAACACGTCGTACACCGAAAGCCGCAGCGACCGCTTGTCGACGCCCGAGCCCATCGTGGCATTGCCCTGCGGATCCAGGTCGACCAGCAGCACGCGCTGGCCGCTCAGCGCCAGCCCGGCGGCGAGGTTGACCGCCGTCGTCGTCTTGCCGACCCCGCCCTTCTGGTTGGCGATGCAGAACACGTGCGCCATGCTCAGTCCCGCACCAGCCGCAGGCCGAAGCCCACCAGCACCACGCCCGCCAAACGCTGCAGCGCCGAGGTCAGCCGCCGGTGGCGGCGCAGGCGCTGCGACAGCGCCTGCGCGAAGGCGCACAGCGTCAGGCAGTACACGACGGTGATGACGGCGACGGTAAGCGCCATCGCGGCGAAGGTCGGCATGCCCAGGTGCGAGGCCGGGTCGATGAACAGTGGAAAGAAGGCCATGTAGAAGACGATCGCCTTGGGGTTGAGCAAGGTGATCAGCAGCGCCTGCCGCAGGTAGTGGTCCGGCTGGAGGCGCAGTGCCGGTGCCGCTTCGGCGGCACGCACCAGCAGCAGCTTCAGTCCGACCCAGCCCAGGTAGGCGGCACCCAGGTACTGCACCGCCTTGAACCAGCTCGGGTGTGCGGCCAGCACGGCGGCAACCCCGCCGACGGCCAGCCAGAGCAGGGCCTGGTCCCCGATGACCACGCCGGCCGTGGCGGCGGCGCCGGCACGCATGCCACCCTGGCCCGTGGACGTGAGCAAGGCGAAGGTTCCAGGCCCCGGCAGCGCCAGAAACAACAGGATTGCAGCGCAGAATGCGCCGTAGTCGGCGATGCCAAACATGGATGGAGGTTCGCGCGTGGCGCGCGGCCCCGGTTTGCCGTCGCGCGTTGATGCGTAGATATGAGAGCGGCTTGCGCCAGCGGCGAGGTTAACCCAGATTTCTCTCGGCCCCGCTTCGCAGGTCAGCGCGGACGCATCCAGACGAGGCAGCGTTGCGCCTCGAGCCCCGGCACCTGCAGTGGTTCCACGTGAAACACTTCGATGTTCGGATGCAGATCAGCGATCTCATCCCGATGAACCCGGGCCTTCATCGCCACCCAGCAGCCGCCGGGTGCCAGGTGCCGCTGTGTCAGCCGAGTGAAGTCATGCAACGACGCGAACGCTCGAGACACCACGATATCGAAGGCCGGCAGCTGCAGCTGCTCGACACGGGCGTGTTCGGACTGCAGATTCCTGCAGCGCAGCTCTGCGGCCACCTGCCGCACGAACGACGCCTTCTTTGCGACCGCGTCCACGCAACACACGCGCCAGTGCGCCCGCAGCAACGCCCAGACCACCCCCGGAAGCCCGGCACCGCTGCCCACGTCGAGGATCCGCGCCGGCCGATCCTGCAGATGCCGGTCCAGCGCCGGCAGCGCGGCCAGGCAGTCGAGCAGGTGCTGGCGCACCATCTGGCTGGGCTCACGCACCGCACTCAGGTTGTAGGCCCGGTTCCACTTCGTCAGCAGATCCAGATAGGCCAGCAGCTGCGACACGGTCTCGTCGCAGGCCGACAGCGCCAACTCGGCCAACCCGGCCCGAAGTGGCGCCCGCCGTGGATCGGCCTCGTCCATCGTCGTGCGCCCGTCAGGCGGCATCGGGCACGTCACCCGGCAGCCGTGTCGCAGCGGGCCGCGCTTTCTTCTTCAGGTGCACCAGCAGCAACGAGACCGCGGCCGGCGTGACGCCTGACATGCGCGATGCCTGCCCGAGGGTGCGCGGCCGCAGCCGCGTGAGCGTCTGCCGCACCTCGAACGACAGTGCGCCGACCTGGGAATAGTCGAAATCCTCCGGCAGCGGCAACTGTTCGAAGTACCGGGCCCGCGCGACTTCCTCGCTCTGCTTGTCGATATAGCCGGCGTATTTGGTGGCCGTCTGCACCTGCTCGATGACCGCATCGGCCAGGGCGCGGCCCCACTCCACTGCCAGCGTTTCACGTGAAACAACCGGCTCGACGCCGGCGATGCGGCTGATCTCGCTGAGCTTGTCGAAGTCGACTTCCGGGCGGCGCAGCAGATCGACGAGCCGGTGCTCGTGCTCCAACACCTTGCCCAGCAGCCTTTGTGCGTCGGCCTGCGGCAGCCGGCTAGGATGCACCCAGCTGCAACGCAGCCGTTCGCTCTCGCGCGCGATCGCCTCCTTCTTGCGGCTGAAAACCTCCCAGCGCGCATCGTCGATCAGCCCCAGCGTACGCCCCAGCTCGGTCAACCGCAGATCGGCGTTGTCTTCACGCAGCCGCAACCGGTACTCGGCCCGGCTGGTGAACATGCGGTAGGGCTCGGTCACGCCCTTGGTCACCAAGTCGTCGACCAGCACGCCGAGGTAGGCCTGGTCGCGCCCCAGCGTCAACGGCTCACGGCCCTGCAGCTGCAGCGCGGCGTTGACGCCCGCATGGAGGCCTTGCGCCGCCGCCTCCTCATAGCCGGTGGTGCCGTTGATCTGCCCGGCAAAGAACAGGCCGCGCACCGCTCGCGTCTCGAAGCTGGGCCGCAGCTGCCGGGGGTCGAAGTAGTCGTACTCGATGGCGTAACCAGGCCGCAGGATGTCGGCGTTCTCCAGCCCGGCCATCGAGCGCACCGCAGCCATCTGGATGTCGAAGGGCAGCGAGGTGGAAATGCCGTTCGGATAGATCTCGTGCGTGTCCAAGCCTTCCGGCTCGAGGAAGATCTGGTGCGACGGTTTGTCGGCAAAGCGGTTGACCTTGTCCTCGATGCTCGGGCAGTAACGCGGCCCGGTGCCTTCGATCAGCCCCGTGAACATCGGGCTGCGGTCGAAGCCGCTGCGGATGATGTCGTGGGTGCGCTCATTGGTGTGGGTGATCCAGCACGGCAGTTGTCTGGGGTGCTGCGCAGCATCACCGACGAAGCTGAACACCGGCACCGGGTTGCGGTCACCGTGCTGTTCGGCCAGGCGCGAGAAGTCGATCGAGCGCCCGTCCAGCCGCGGCGGCGTGCCGGTCTTCAGCCGCCCCTGCGGCAGCTTCAGCTCCTTCAAGCGCGCGGACAGGGTCGCCGCCGACGGGTCGCCGGCGCGCCCGGCGCTGTAGTTCTGCAAACCTACGTGGACCCGCCCGTCCAGAAAGGTGCCGGCGGTCAGCACCACGGCGCGGCCGCGCAAGCGGATGCCGAGTTGCGTAACCACGCCGGCCACGCTGTCACCTTCCACGATGACGTCGTCCACCGCCTGCTGGAACAGCCACAGCCGGGGCTGGTTTTCCAGCCGGCGGCGGATCGCCGCGCGGTACAGCACGCGGTCGGCCTGCGCGCGCGTGGCGCGCACCGCCTGCCCCTTGCTCGAGTTGAGGATGCGAAACTGGATGCCGGCTTCGTCGGTGGCCGCCGCCATCGCGCCGCCCAGCGCGTCGATCTCCTTGACCAGATGGCCCTTGCCGATGCCGCCGATGGACGGGTTGCAGCTCATCTGGCCCAGCGTTTCCAGGTTGTGCGTCAGCAGCAAAGTGCGGCAACCCATGCGGGCGGCCGCCAGCGCGGCTTCGGTGCCGGCATGGCCGCCGCCGACGACGATGAGATCGAACTCGCGCGGATAGAACACGACGGGATCCTCGAGCCTTTGAACTATGGGTATGGGCCATGGGCGTGGGCCCTTGGCCTCCAGGGCCCCGAACGCGGCACGGGCGGCTGCGCGGCCCGTTCGGCCAGGGCCGGCGAGCGGCCGCGCCCGGCAAATTCTAGGCTTCGAGCCCGGTGTTCGCAGGGTGGCCCACGCTGCGCAGGTCCTGCGCCACGCGGCCGCCCTGCAGCGCCACCACGCGAGCGGCACTGGCGATGGTCTCGGGCCGGTGCGCGACGATGACGCGCGTCAGCGCCAGTTGACGCACCGCCTGGTTCACCAGCCGCTCGCCGTCGACGTCCAGCGCGCTGGTGGCTTCGTCGAGCAGCAGAATCTTCGGCCGCTTGTACAGCGCACGCGCCAGCAGGATGCGCTGCTTCTGCCCGCCCGACAGGCTGGAGCCCATGTCGCCGATCAGCGTGTGGTAGCCCATCGGCATGGCTTCGATATCGTCGTGCACCGAGGCCACGCGCGCGCAGTGCGCCACCCAGTCCATATCGGGCTGCAGGTCGAAGAAGCTGATGTTGTCGGCAATCGAGCCGCAGAACAGCGGCTCGTCCTGCATCACCACACCGACCATGTCGCGCCAGGCGCGCAGCCCCAGCTGCGCCAGCGGCACGCCGCCGATCAGCAACTCGCCCCGCTGCGGCGTATGGATGCCGAGCATCGTCTTCAGCAGCGTGGTCTTGCCGCAGCCCGAAGGCCCGACGATGGCCACCGACTCGCCCGGCTCGATGCGCAGGCTCACCCCGCTGAGCACCTCGGGTTCGGCATCCGAATAGGCGAAGCTCAAATCGCGCAGCTCGATGGCCGGAATGCCCGCCCCCAAGCGCGCAGGGCCAGTGGCCTGCTCGGGCTCCGGCGCGGTCAGCACGATGTCGGCCAGCCGCTCACCCTGCAGCCGCAGCATCTTCAGTTCCACCACCTTGTCGATCAGGCCGCTGACGCGCGTGGCGAACTGCTCCTTGTAGGCCATGAAGGCGAACAGCATGCCCACCGAGAACTTCTGGTCCAGCACCAGCAGGGCTCCGACCCACACCACCGCCACACGCTCCAGGCCGAACAGCAGCCGGTGCAGCGCCGCGAACAGCAGTTCGAGCTTGCGCGTGGCCAGATCGGCGTTCATCGTGTCGACCACCAGGCTGGTGAAGCGCGACTGGCGGTCGGCCTGGGCATTGAATTGTTTGATCGCCTGCACGCCGCGCAGCGATTCGAGGAAGTGGCTGGACTTCTTCGACTCGTGCACCAGCGCTTCTTCGGTGGCGTCGCGCAGCGGGCGGAAGAAGGCCCAGCGCAGCACGGCGTAGGCGGCCACGGCCGCCAGCACCACCGCGCTCAGCGTGGCGCTGTAGACGAACATCATCGCCAGCGTCAGCACCACCAGCAGGCCGTCGAGAACGGCCTCGATGAAGCTGGTGGTCAAAGTGCGCTGGATCTCGTGCACCGCGGAGAAGCGCGACCAGATGTCGCCGATATGGCGCTTCTCGAACCATTCCACCGGCAAGCGCATCAGGTGCGCGAAGACATTGGCCAGCCATTGCAGGTTCAGCGTCGCCGACAGCACCAGCACCGCCCAGGAGCGGATCGCCGCGGTGCCGGCCTGGATCAGCACCAGCAACGCGAAGCCGATGCCCAGCGTCACCAGCAAGTCGCGGTCGCCGCTGACCAGCACGTCGTCGACCACCCACTGCATCAGGAAAGGGCTGAGCAGCATGAAGGCTTCCAGCGCCAGCGCCAGCACGAAGATCTGCGCCAGCGAGCGCTTCAGCCCGGTGATTCGGCCGAGCATCTGCCGCGGCGACACATGCTGCTTGTCCACGCGGGGCTCGAAGTCCGCAGCCGGGCTCAGCTCCAGCGCCACCCCGGTGAAGTGGCGCGACACCTGCTCCAGCTTCAGCCGGCGCAGGCCGTGCGCCGGGTCGTGGATCGTCGCGACGCCGCGCTTCACGCCGACCAGCACGACGAAGTGGTTCATGTCCCAGTGCAGGATGCAGGGCTGCTGCAGCTGCGCCAGGTCGTCGACCTCGGCGCGCAGCGCACGCGCGTGCAACTTCAGGCCTTCGGCCATGCGCACCAGATCGAGCAGGCTGACGCCCTTCAGCGACAGCGCAAAGCGGCGGCGCAGCGTCGGCAGGTCGCAATCGTGTCCGTAGGCTGCAGCGACCATCGCCAGACACGCCAGGCCGCACTCGGCGCCTTCGGTCTGCAGCATCACGGGCACCCGGCTGGCACCGAAACCCAGACGCAACCCACCCCATCGTCCGAAGCGCTGATTCATTTATCGCGACAGTGTGTACTAACCTTCAGAGTCTATTCGTGAGCCCGAGCAGCGGCGCGAACAGCCATTCGACCAAGCGCCGACGCTCCAGCAGAACGTCGGCTTCCATGCGCATGCCCGCCACCAGCGGCTGCGCGGTGCCGAATGCCTGCAAGCCGCCGGGCTCCATCGCTACCGTGATGCGAAACATCGGCTCGGCGTTGGCGTCGGCCGCACCCGGGCCGGGCAGGGCCAATGCCGCGAGCTCGGGCGCCGCCAGCGGCGTGCGCGACACCTGCAGCACGCGGCCTTCCTGGTGGCCGTACTTCTGGTACGGGAAGGCCTCGAAACGCAGCCGCACCTGCTGGTCCGGCCGCACGAAGCCCACCGCACCCGACGGCGCGAACAGATGGGCCTGCAACTTTGCGCCGCTGGGGATCAGGCTGGCCAGCGCCGAAGCCGGCGACACGCTCTGGCCCGCTTCGGCCAGAACCGCGCTGACCGTGCCGTCCTGCGGCGCGCGAATCACGATCTGCCGCGCCGCATCGTGCTCGGCCGCCTCGCGCTCGAGCGCCGCCAGGTCGCGTTCGATCGCGCCCTGGCGCGCCTTCGACTGCAGCGGCAGGCCGCGGCGTTCACCCTCCAGCAGTGCCCGGTCGCGCACCAGCGCGGCGCTTTGCCGCTCCAATGCCTGCACCTGCGCCTGCAGACCGATCACCTCCTCCTTCTTGGTCTGCACCTGCGCAGGTGAAATGAACTGCTCGCGGCTCAGCGCCTCGAGCCGCTCCAGCGACTGCTGCGCCAGCCTCAGACGCTGGCGGTGCAGCGCGCCTTCGGCCTCGAGCTGTTGCTGCTCGCGCTGCAACGCGTCGAGCCGCCGCTGCAGCGATTGCATCTCGCCATCGGCCAGCTGCGCCTGCTGCCGTGACGATTCCTCCAGGCTGCGCCGCCGCTCGTCCAGGCTGTGCTGCACCCGCTGCTGCACGTCGGCCGAGAAGGTGCCGCTTTGCACCCCCAGCACGAACATCAGGTCGCCCGAGCGCACCGCTTGGCCCTCGTGCACGTGGCGCTCCAGCACGCGGCCGGACGCGGTGGGGACGAGCCGGATCACACCCAGGTCGGGCACCAGCACACCGCCGATGCGCGCCTTGCGCGTGTATTCGCCGAAGAACAGGAACGCCAGCACCAGCAGCAGCGCACACAGCACCGCCGTCGTCAGCACGCTCATGGACAAAGGGCGCACCAACTGCACCTGGCCCAGCCAGTTCTGGCGCTGGGCCTCGGCCACCTCGGGACGAAATAGCGATGCCATGGCAGGGCTCGGTGCGCTCGCGCACCGCGGCGTGGCGCGCAAACGCAAAAAAGCGGACCGGCAGAACCGGTCCGCGGACATCATGGTCGGACATGCCGGCCGGCCATGATGCCAGTCGGCCTAGGGGGACATCACCAGGTACCCCTAGGCGTCGTGATCTTCGACCGCTTCAGGCGGTCGGCCTACTTCAGCCTTTCCCAGCCACCTTTGGGCAGGCCGCCGGAAACCTTCTTCAGGTCGGCAAGGTTCAGTTCGACCGGGCCGGTCTTGACCTGCTTCTTCTGCTCAACGACGTCGGTGGCAGTCTTGTTCTTCTTGGAGCTAACTGCTTTCTTCATGGAGAACTCCTTTTGGGTTCGGGCAGTGCGATCGTCTCAACAGCGCACGACCCGATTGAAGCAGCCCGCAGTGCGCACGCAAACTGTCAGCTCTTACAGGGTGGGACGGCGCGCAACAACGGCGCAGCCACGCTGCGGCAGCAAGCCTGGCCCAACTGCGTTCAGTGAATGAGACCGAGTCGCAGCGCCTTCAACACGGCGGCATGCTTGCTCGAGCAGCCCAGCTTGTGCATCGCGTTGTTCACGTGCAGCACGGCGGTGCGTTCGCTGATGCCCAGGATCGCACCGACCTCCCAGGCGGTCTTGCCTTCCATCGTCCAGTGCAGCGCCTCGAGCTCGCGCGGCGTCAGCGAGGGCCTCTCGGGCTGCATCGGCGCGGGCAGCAGCAGGCGCAGCGCGGCCTCCTGCGCATGCACGGCAAACAACTGCAGATCGGCCACCACCCGCTGCAGTTCGGTCGCGTCGGCAGGCAGCGGGCGGTCGCGGTCCACCCCGAGCACGAAATGGCGCCCCTCCGGCATGTGCAAAGCCATCGCGATGCCGGTGCTGAAACCGAAGCGCGCCTGCTCCTCCCACAACTCGCCCACCCCTTGGCCGGTGTAGGTCTGCTGGTCCCAGATGATCGGCACGCTTTGCCTGCGGCAATGCTGCATCACCGGGTCGCGGCGCATCAGCACCGAATCCTGGAACACGTCGGCAAAGCCCTGCGGCGTGTTGTCCACGCTGATGAAGTCGGTGCCGGCCAGCCCGTGTTCGACCACAGTGATCGCCGCCACGGTCTGGAAGCCCAGGCGTTGTGCGAAGCGCACGACCTCGTCGCGGAACTGCTCCCGGCTTTGCGCCTGGAGCACCGCCGAGTAGCCGCCCGGCAGCATCAGAAAGCCCTGCCCGCCGCGGTGTCGCGCTGCCGGGCGCTGCGCCATGGCGGCAACATCCCCTGACAGGGTTTACAGCTTTCGACCCCCGTGCCGATAGGCAACCATTCCGCCATGTCCAGCACGACCCGTCCTAACGACACCTTGCACATGACTCCTACCACACCATGGTCCATCCGAGCGTGGCCGCCTCTATTGTGGCAGGCCGGGCGTGAATCGCAATTTCACTTCCGCCACCTCAGCACACGCGTCACGCTGCCGGGCGAACGCGGCACACGCAGCGCCGCCGGGCAAACCATCTGGGGCGGCCACTGCGGCGACGGCGACGCCGGTGTGGCCTGGGACTGGGTGCAGATCTCCGATCACGTGGTGGCCATGGCCGACCCGATGTCGGTGGTGACCAACCTGCGCCTGGTCGGCGACGAAGGCGAGGTGCTCACTGCGCTCGAATCGGCGCGCTTCCTGAACGAGATCGTGCATGCGCTGCCGTGGCAAACCGAGGTGCAGCGCGCGCTGCACGTCGGCCACGCCTGAGGCCGACTACTTCAGCGCCACCGTGCGCAGCGCACGCGCCACCGACACCAGACACCCCAACACCAGCAGCGCGCTCACGCCCAGCGGCAGCGCGACTTCCCACGGCGCGATCGCCTCGCCCTTGAGCACGCGGCCCATCAGCGTGATCTGCGCCAACGCCGGCACCGCCAGGTGCCACGGCGCCTCACCCTCCTGAGCGAACAGGTTCAGCAGCGGCAGCAGCGACACCGCCAGCACCAGCGCCGTGGCATTGGCCTGCGCTTGCTTGATGCTGCGGCAGCGGATCGCGATGGCCATCAGCAGCGCCGAAATCGCTGCGGCCAGCGGTGCCAGCAAGGCCAGGAACAGCGCGGCCTCGCGCACGCCGAAGCGCAGCATCGCCGCCAGCGTCGGGCTGCGCAGCAGCCACTGCGCCGGCAGGAAGCTCGCGCTGCTGAGCAAGGCGACCAGCATCGCCACCGCGGCCACCGCACCCCACTTGCCCAGCACCAGGGCCAGCGGCGGTACCGGATTGGCCAGCAGCGGCTCGAGCGAACCGCGCTCGCGCTCGCCCGCGGTCGTGTCCAGCGCCGCATGCAAGGCCCCATAGACCACGGCCATCAGCACGAAGAACGGCAGCAGCGCGCTCCATTGCGCCGCGCGCGCCGCCGCGCTGGCCAGGTCCTGCTCGTCCACCTCGAGCACCTGCAGCAGCGCCGGCGCCACGCCGCGCCAGCTCAGACGCAGCAGCGCCTGCTCCTGCGCAAAACCCTGCAGCACGCGCGCCGCGCGCTCGGCCCCGGCGGCGGCGCGCGGGTCGGCCGAGTCGAACACCAGCTCGATGCCGGCGGGCTCGCCGCGCGCGAGTTTGCTTTCGAAGTCCGGGGCGATCACCACCACCGGCCCGGCCAGCCGCCGGCTGCGCAGCAGTTCCTCGAAGCGCGGCGGCGCCGGCGCGATGCGCAAGTTCTGCCGCAGCAGGTAGTTGTGCAGACTCGGGCCATGCTCGATGCCGGCGGCCACCAGCTCGCGCGACTGCGCGCGCTGTTCGATGCCGGCCACCAGCGCCGACAGCAGCACCAGCGCCAGCGGCCCGATCGCCACCGAACTCAACACCATCGCCAGCAAGGTGCGCCGGTCGCGCAGCGCGTCGCGCAACTCCTTGCGCAAGACGGTCCAGAGGGTGCGAGTCACGGCGCCGCTCATGGCGCGGCACGCACCGCCAGCGCCGCGCCGCCGAAGGCCAGACGCACGAAGCAGCGCTCGAAGTCGGGCTCGCCGCTGCGCTCGCACAACTCGGCCACCGTGCCCTGCGCGACCGCACGGCCGTGCGCCATCACCAGCACCTGGTCGCACAACCGCTGCACCTCGTGCATCAGGTGGGTGGAAAAGACGATGCACTTGCCCTGTTCGTCGCGCAGCCGCCGCAGCACCTCGCGCAGTGCGCGCGTCGACGGCACGTCCAGCCCGTTGGTCGGCTCGTCGAGGATGATGTTGTGCGGGTCGTGCACCAGTGCGCGTGCCAGCGCGGTCTTCATGCGCTCGCCCTGGCTGAAGCCTTCGGTGCGGCGCTCGAGCAGCGCTTGCATCTGCAATGCGTCGGCCAGGCTGCTGGCGCGCGCGTCGGCGGCGGCGGCGCTCATGCCGTGCAGCCGCGCGTAGTAGACGATGTTCTCGCGCGCCGTCAGCCGCGGGTACAGGCCGCGCGCATCGCCCAGCAGCCCGATGCGCGCCAGCGCGGCGCGCGGCTCGGCCGCGACATCGATGCCGTCGACGCGCACCCGGCCCGCATCGGCGCGCACCAGGCCGCTGACGATGCGCAACAGCGTGGTCTTGCCGGCGCCGTTCGGGCCGAGCAGCGCGCTGATGCGCCCGTCGTGCGCCACCCAGTCCAGACCATCGACCGCCTGCACGCTGCGCGCCGCACGGCCGCACCCGAGCACGAAGCGTTTGCGCACGCCGCAGACCTCGATCACGGCGTCGGCGCGCCGCCAGGCGGCACGAACAGCGCCGCGCGCGGCATGTCGCGCGCGCAGCCGGCGTCCACGTCCAGCGCCTGTGCATCGTCGCTGGCTTCGATGAAGCGGACCACCGCATCGCCGATGCACGGCAGCGCCAGCAGGCCATGGCCCGCCTGCGGCACCACCCCATGCCGTGCGCGTTCGCCCAGCGCGCGTGCCACCCGTTCACCGTGGCGCGGCGGCGTCGCCGGGTCGATGCCGCCCGACAGCAGCAGCACCGGAGCGCGCGTGGCGGCCACGTCGCCGAAGCCCGCAGGCACCTCGCCGCGCGGCCAGAACGCGCAGACCTCGTGGTACAGCGCCGCCAGCCCGGCGCCCAAGCCCAGCGCCCCCTCACCCCGCCCGTTGCGAAGCGCGCCCTCGCGCGGCAGATCCTCGCTGCACACCACGGAGAAGTGCATGCCCTGTGCGATCGTGCCGCGCGACGAAGCCGGCGACAGCGCGCCGGCCAGCGCCACCAGCGGCTCGAAGCTCGAGCGCGCTGCCGCATCGATGGCCGCCGGCAGCGCTGCCGCCGTGCTCGGCGCATACAGCGCCGAGCGCACCAACTGCGCCAGCGCATCGGCGCTCAGCCATACCGACTCGGTGTGGCCGGTCAACGGGTGGGCGACTTGCACTTGGCGCGGCAGCGTCGCGAGCAACGAGCGCCAGCGCTGCGGCAACTGCGGGTGGCGCCGCTGGCACGACGCGTCCTGCGCGCAAGCCAGCAGCAGCGCATCGAAGGCTGCCTGCGCATCGCTCGCCGCCGCCTCGGGCAGCGCCATGTCCGGCGGCACCACGCCGTCCAGCACCACGCGGCGCAGCTGCTGCGGGTAGCGCCGCAGATACTCCAGCGCGGCGCGCGTGCCGTACGACGCCGCCACCAGGTTGATGCGCTCGGCGCCCAGCGCCTGGCGCACCGCGTCCAGGTCGGCCATCGCCACGCCGGTGCCGTAGTGGCGCAGATCGCCCCAGGGCAAGGCCTGCAGCCGCGCCAGGCACTGGCGCAGGCGCTGCACCTGCAACGGCGCTTCGAGCTGTTCGCGCACACTGGTGCCGGGCGCATCGTCGTCACAGCGCAGCGGCGCGCTGCGCCCGGTGCCGCGCTGGTCGACCAGCACGATGTCGCGCGTGCGCCCCAGCCGCCCCAGCATGCGGCCGACCGCGCGGGCCAGGTCGATCGCGCTCTGCCCCGGCCCGCCGGCGATGAAGAACACCGGGTCCGGCGCCGGCTGCCGCGCCAGCGCGGGCAGCACTGCAAAGTGCAGCTCGATCGTGGGGCCCTGCTCGCGTGCGGGATCCAGCGCACGCGTGATCGAGCCGCACCGCGCCTCGTGCGCCACGCCGTGCAAGCGGCACGGCGTCAGTGCGGGCGCGGCGGCATGCGCGCCGCCGCCCAGTGCGGCGAACAGCAGCCCTACGCCCGCTGCGCGCCGCAAGCGTTCAGGCCAGCAGCCGCTGCAGTTCACCGCTGGCGATCAGCTTGTCCAGGTCGTCGGCACCGCCGACCAGCATGCCCTTGACGAAGACCATCGGAAAGGTCGGCCAGCCGCTCCACATCTTCAGCGCGTTGCGCCGCCGCCAGTCGCCGAAGTAGCTGCCGTAGGACAGGTAGTGATACGGCACGCCGGCCTTGTCCAACGCCTTGCGCGCCTTGCGCGGAAAGGGGTTCTGCGCCATGCCCACGACCACCACCGCGTGCTGTGCGATCGCCGCGCGCACCTGCTGCACCAGCGCGGCATGATGGTTGGCGACGCGCTCGCGCACCGCCGGGTGGATCTGGGATTCGTCGAGTACACAACGCGGCATGGGGCCTCCTGCGCCAAGGCTACCGCAGCGGCGGCGGCGCCCGAACGCGCCTTTCGCGTAGGATTTCCGCCCTGCGACCCTGCACCCACTGGAGACCCGCATGAAGCTCTACTACAGCCCCGGCGCCTGCTCGCTGAGCACGCACATCGTGCTGCGCGAATCCGGCCTGGCCTTCACCCCGGTGCTGGCCAGCACCAAGACGCACAAGCTGGAAGACGGCACCGACTACTACGCCATCAACCCCAAGGGCTACGTGCCGCTGCTCGAGCTGGACGACGGCCAGCATCTGACCGAATGCCAGGCCATCCTGCAGTACGTCGGCGACCGCGTGCCCGACAAGAAGCTGGTCGCGCCCTGGGGTTCGATGGAGCGCTACCGGCAGATCGAATGGATGACCTTCATCGGCAGCGAGCTGCACAAGGGCTTCGGCATGTTCTTCAACCCGGCCATGCCCGAAGACTTCAAGGAGCCCACGCGCAGCCGGCTGGCCGGGCGGCTGCAATGGGTGAACCAGCAGCTCGAAGGCCGGCAATACCTGATGGGCGACAGCTTCACGGTGCCCGACGCCTACCTGTTCACGGTGGTCAGCTGGAACAAGTACGTGGGCGCCGACGCCAGCGGGCTGGGCCATCTGGACGCCTTCATGGCGCGTGTGGCCGCGCGCCCCGCGGTGCAAGAGGCGATGAAGGCCGAGGGCCTGATCAAGTAAGAGCAGGCACCGCGTCGACGCAAGCGCCGCTGCTGCTGGCCATGCCCCAACCGGCCCCGCAAGCGCTGCGCCGTGCGGCCTGCGCCGCGCTGGCCGGCGCGGCCGGCCTGGTGCTGGCGGCGACGGTGGCGACCGTGGCGACGGCGGCGCTGGCCGCACCCGAGCCCGGCGCCCACGGCACCGCCAGCGCGCTGCTGCAAGGCACACCCCCCGCGGCCGGCCACTACGACGCGGTACTGTGCGTCGCGGTGGGCCCGCGAGCGGCCGACTGCGGGCCGGTCGACGTCGAAGTCGACGGCGCCGGACGCACGCTGATGCGATTCAGCGACTTCGTCTACCGCCTCGAGCTGTATGGCGAACAGCTCGGCATCTCGATGTTCCACGGCACGATGCAGGTCGACGGCTTCTTCGCGCCATACCGCTGGAGCGGCCCGCTGCTGCAGTTCACCGACACCGAAAAATCCACGCGCTACGAGCTGAAGCTGGGCCCGCGGCGCTTCGACGTGCGCTGAGCACGCCCGCTCAGCCCAGCTGCGCCGCCGCCAGCAGCTCGCGCGTGTAGGCCTCGCGCGGCGCGTCGAACAGCGCCTGCGCCTCGCCCTGCTCGACCACGTCGCCGCCCTTCATCACCAGCACGCGGTGCGACACCGCGCGCACCACGGCCAGGTCGTGGCTGATAAACAGGTAGCTCATGCCGTAGTGACGCTGCAGTTCGGCCAGCAGCGCCAGCACCTGCTGCTGCACCGACACGTCCAGCGCCGAGGTCGGCTCGTCCAGCACCAGCACCTCGGGGCGCAGCACCACCGCGCGCGCGATCGCGATGCGCTGGCGCTGGCCGCCGGAAAACTCGTGCGGATAACGCTGCAGCACGCCGGCCACGCCGTGGCGCTCGCTCAGGCCGACCTCTTCGAGCATGCGCAGCACCAGCGTCTCGCGCTCGGCTGCCGACAACTCCGGCCGGTGCAGCGCCAGCCCCTCGCCGACGATCTGCCCCACCGTCAGCCGCGGGCTCAGCGCGGCAAACGGATCCTGGAACACCACCTGCATGCGCCGGCGCATCGCGCGCAGTTCGGCCCGCCCGGCGTTGTCGATGCGCTGGCCGGACAAAAGCACCTCGCCGCCGGCGATGTCCTGCAGCGCCAGCAGCGCCATGCCCAGCGTGGTCTTGCCCGAGCCCGATTCGCCGACGATGCCCAGCGTCTCGCCGCGCCGCAGCCGCAGCGTGGCGCCGCGCACCGCTTCGAACCAGCGCTTGCGAAACCAGCCCAGCGGGACAGGGAAGTGCACCGCCACCTCGCGTGCGTCGATCAGCGTCGGCGCGTCGTCGGCCACCGCCTGCACCACGCGCTGCGGCCGGCTCGCCAGCAGCCGCTGCGTGTACGGGTGCTGCGGCTGGCCGAAGACCTGCGCGGTGTCGCCGGTCTCCACCAGCCGCCCGCGCTCCATCACGCCGACGCGGTGCGTGAAGCGGCGCACCAGGTTCAGGTCGTGGGTGATGAACAGAAGCGCCAGTTGGAAGTCGCGCTGCAGCTCGTCGAGCAGATCGAGGATCTGCGCCTGGATGGTCACGTCCAGCGCCGTGGTCGGCTCGTCGCAGATCAGCAGCTCGGGGCCGCAGGCCAGCGCCATCGCGATCATCGCGCGCTGACGCTGCCCGCCCGACAGCTGGTGCGGGTAGGCGTCGACCTTGTCTTGCGGGTCGGGGATGCCGGTGCGCTGCAGCAGCTCGATCGCCCGCGCGCGTGCCGCGTTCGGCCGCAGTGCCTCGTGCAGCTCGAGCACCTCGCCGATCTGGTTGCCCACCGTGTACAGCGGGTTCAGCGCCGTCATCGGCTCCTGGAAGATCATGCCGATGCGCGCGCCGCGGATGCCGCGCATCTGGCGCTCGCTTATCGCCGTGAGTTCCTCGCCGTCGAAGCGGATCGAACCACTGGTGCTGGCCGCGTCGACCAGCCGCAGCACCGACAGCGCGGTGATCGACTTGCCCGAGCCCGACTCGCCGACCAGCGCGAACTTCTCGCAGGCGGCGATGCTGAACGACACCTCGTCGACAACGGTCGAAGCGCCGAAGCGCACCGTCAGCTTGTCGATCTGCAGCAGAGGCTCGCTCATGACTTGCGGGTGTCGAAGGCGTCGCGCAGCGCATCGCCGATGAAGGTCAGCGCCAGCATCGCCAGCACCAGCACGACGAAGGTCGGGAAGATGATCCACCAGGCGTCGAGGTTGTTCTTGCCCTGGCGCAGCAGGTCGCCCAGCGAGGGCACGGTGGCCGGCACGCCCAGGCCCAGGAAGTCCAACGAGGTCAGCGCGACGATCGCGCCGCTCATGCGAAAGGGCAGGAAGGTGATCACCGGCGTCATGCTGTTGGGCAGCACGTGGCGCCAGATGATCTGGCCGTTGCTCAGGCCCAGGGCGCGCGCCGCCTTGACGAATTCCAGGCTGCGGTTGCGCAGGAACTCGGCGCGCACGTAGTCGCTCAAGCCCATCCAGCCCCACAACGACAACAGCACCAGCAGCAGCAGCAGCGAAGGCTCGAAGATCGACGCGAAGATGATCAGCAGATACAGCTCGGGCACCGCGCCCCAGATCTCGATCAGCCGCTGCAGCACCAGGTCGACGCGGCCGCCGAAGTAGCCCTGCAGCGCACCGGCGGCGATGCCCATCGCCGTGCCGACCAGCGTCAGCGCAAAGGCGAACCAGATGCTGACGCGAAAACCATAGAGCAGCCGCGCCACCATGTCCTGCCCCAGGCTGTCGGTGCCCAGCCAGTGCAGCCGGCTCGGCGGCGCCGGGCTGGGCACGGCCTCGAAGGGGTTGCTGCTGCGCGCGCCGAAGCGGTTGAAGGTGAAGAAGGCCCAGTTGCCCGGCTTGGCGAACTGTTCGGCGATGAAGGGGTCGGCCCAGTCGGTGGGCGTGCCGAAGTCCCCGCCGAAGGTGGTCTCGGGGCGGTTGTCGAACAACGGGAAGTAGACCTGGCCGTCGTAGCGGGCCACCAGCGGGCGGTCGTTGCTGATCAGTTCGGCGAAGGTGGTCAACACCAGCACCACGACGAAGCACCACAGCGAGACATGGCCGATGCGGTTGCGCTTGAAGCGCGCCCAGGCGCGCTGGTTCGGCGACATCGGCTTGGCCGCCGCTGGCGCGCTGGCCGCGGGCGAAGGCAGCAC
>ERZ795060.1966-NODE-1966-length-22160-cov-4.884234_pt1 | contig 22160 bp, 18 predicted proteins | sample MGYA00375144_ERZ795060 | MGnify/ENA primary metagenome ERZ795060 (study PRJEB30189, sample SAMN05720157) | activated sludge metagenome | isolation source: anaerobic digester from wastewater treatment plant | place: Japan | collected 2015-05-15 ...
ATAGAAATAGAGATGGTTTTGTAATTGCAGCGGGCGCCGGAATACTCATTCTTGAAAGTGAAAAATCATTGAAACAAAGAGGCGCTAAGGCAATTTCCTACATAAGTGGTTTCGCCGCAAATAGCAACGGTACAGATATGGTTGTACCTGATTCTAATGCCAGTGCCGAAGTTATGAAACAAGCAATAGAATCTGCGAAAATCGCAAAAGAAGAAATTTCTTATATCAATACTCATGGAACAAGTACTCCTATGGGAGATAGCTCCGAAATGGCCGCAATAATGGAAGTGTTCGGCAATAATGCAAAAAATATTTTTATTAACAGTACTAAATCAATGACAGGACATATGATTGGTGCATCTGGAGCAGTTGAGACTATATTTTGTTCTATGATGATTGAAAAAAAATTCATTTCCCCTTCTTTAAATCTTGATTTACCGGATGAAAGTTTCGAATGGGCAAATTTTGTTCGTAAAACAATTTTCAATGTTCCATTGAAACATGTCCTTAACAACAGCTTTGGCTTTGGTGGGACAAACGCTTCTCTGATAATTTCATCTCCAGATCAGAATATATAAATTTTGGATCTCAATTAGCAAAATTCCTCACTTGAACATTAGCTTAAGTTTTTAACTAATCTCCATAAATATTATAATTTCCAATAGTAGTCTTAAGAGGATATTTACTTTTTATAAGATTTATGACCTCTTCTGAAAAATAAGAATTTGAACCTTTTGCAGATCTGATTATGTAAAGACTAAAAAAGTTGTTGTTTATGGCGTCTTCTAATAAATTCTTTTCAATAATGTTTTTCCTTGCAAGCATACCATATTGATAGGGTTGAATATAAATATCTTTCCCGGCACAAAGCAAATAACCTGGTTCATCACAAAGTACAGGTTCATCAACACTTTTTATTTCATTGATAATAGCATTTCCTGTTGCAAAATCATCTTCCGAAGGGGTAATATTTAATGCAGAGGGGGGCAAATCAAAACCATAAGTTGCAGTAAAGACCGGCGTTGGAGAGATAGGCAAGAAAAAACCAAGCTGAACAGCAAGAATTGATGAAAAAACATAATTAGCTCCTTTAAAATTGTAATTTGATACAAAATTTGCCGCCGAAAAAGAGGCACATAAAAGCAGTGGAAGAAAATAAGAATCAATTGCCCCGTTTTTTATTGTGAGAAATGCAATAATCCCACTGGCAATAGAAAAATAGCCCAGAATTTTATCTCTGCGGAAATTGTATATAGCAAAAATAAATAATATAATTGTAAACAAATGTGTTCGCATAAAAATAAATAATATCTTTGCGAAATTCGCAAAAGAAAAACCTATCATATTCATTTTTGTCCAGTGAATAAAAATAGCTGTTTGAGATGTAAACATAATCCATGCAAGGAAAAAAAATAATCCGCTAAAAATTCCGCTAATAAAAATAATAAAATCTCTCTTTGAAAAATTTAAACTCACAATAAAACCCGAAAAGACAATAGGCAGATAAGAGGGTTTTACAATAACTGCAGAAAAGGCAAAAAGAGATGATAAAAATACTAAAATAGATGACAAATTAGTATTTTCAGATTTAACTACATCCTCGGAAATTCTCTTAACTTTATAAAGGAGAAAAATAGATATCGACATCATTACAAGAGCCAAAAAATCTACCCTTCCCATTGTGGAATATCTCCAGACTACAGGAGAAGAAACAAACAATAATACACTCGCAAGAGCAGCAAATACCGACACCCTCTCTCTGGCAAAAAAAAAGATTAAAAAGAACACTAAAATTGCAGAAATAAAGGAAACAATACGGCCAGGAAGGAAAGGATTATTTGTGAATTTTGCAAAAATCGCAGAAAAATAAAAAAATAAAGGCCCATAAGGATTATGTAACCATGGAAGAGAAGACTTTACAACAGGATATATATTCTCACCCTTTACTGCTAAAGCCGTATAATTTGCCGTAATACCCTCACCGTATTCAAGTGGAAAAGGAAATGAAAGACAAATAATAGAGTGTCTCATGAAAAAAATCAAGATTACAATAGCGAGAAAAAAGGCTATAATTACAGGTAAGTGAAAGAGATTCTTTTCCTGCATCCTTAACATTCCTATATTGCTTTTTTGAAGCATTCAAAAACCTGTTAATTTTTGCAGTTTAATAATTAAAATTGCGAAATATAAGAAATTTTTTATAAATTATATGTAAACTTAGGAATTTATAAATCGTAAATTATCCTGAATATTTTACAAAAAAACCATTCAGTTTATGTTTATTATAAAACAACTATATTTTTTTACAAAGATAGAATTTTCAAGCAAATCTCTAAATAATCCCAAATAAAATCAGTTAATTTTGATTTTTAAATTCTTCGGAAATGAGCGGATTAGTGTTTTCACATAATATCTCCATTTGAAATTTGAATGAGAGATTACACAAACAACTTTTTAAAAAACATTTGAAATTTTATATTTGTTTTATTTCGTGAAAGTGCAATTTTTGAATTTCATATTGATTTTTTCATAAGAATTATGTGTTTGTTTGATATGTGGATTATTTAAACCATTTTTCTGGTAAAGCATCTTTCTCTCTTGCAAGCAACTCATCTATCATTGCTTTACTATCTTCGATACTTGAAACAAGGGGATCACATAGAAAAGCTCGCAATAGGATATTTTTATCACACGACACTGCCGCTTCGACAGATAACTGATGGCTATCGAGTACCTGAGACCATAAACCTCTAAGACCGATTGGAGCATTTCCTATAAATCTTGGTTTGGGTCCGTCCATACTCATATCGCAAAGCATTTCAAGAAAGGCGTCATCCGGCATATTTGGCACGGCTCCGTTATTAAAGGTATTTATGAAGAAAGCTTTCTTAAGCCCTCCCCACATTGCTTCTATAATATCTGTTGCATGGTCTGGTTTATGCTTTTTAAAGAATTCATCCATTCCTTTGATATTGAGATTATAAGAATCAACCTCAGCCCACATATCAGCATGAACTCTATATCTATCGGAGGCTTCCCATATCGATAGAGGAGGAATTTTTTCATTTATTTTTCCAAGCCCTTGCCAGAAGCGCAAGTATTCTTTAGTATGGCCTGTACATGTAGGAATGTAACCAAATATTTCATATAACTGATATGTAATGCTGTTATTGAAAACGGCCTTTGCTCCAATATCATAACCATTTGTTTCTTTTGCCGCTTCTATAGAAAGGGCTTTTGCGATTTTCGCACTCTGATCCGATCCTTTATACTCAGCTTTCAAAAGCCAGGTGAAATGATTTGGTCCGGCAATGCGGAAATCAAAATTTTTATCTATATCATCATTCCACTCTTCAGGTGAAGAAATAATCCCTGCTCTAAGAGCATAATGCCTTTTTACATGTGGCATATGAAGCCCATCGCATAGAGCGAAACTCTTTAATTTGGGGGCAAATAGTTTTATTCCCATTCCATTGGCAGCTGTAGGATTTATGTAATTTATTACCCATGCTTCTGGACATATTTTCTCGATTTTTTTACAATAATCCAATATATGGGGAAATTCTCTTAATGTCCTGAATATTCCGCCGGGACCTATTGTATCTCCACTGCACATCCTTATTCCGTATTTAAGAGCTACTTCACAGTCTATTTCTCGAAATTTAACAGATCTATCGGCAAAACTAAGAACAACAAAATCACTACCTTTTAAGACTTCCTCTGCATTAGTTGAAGCTTCTATTTTTAAAGGCACTTTTAAATGTTTTACAGCCTTAAGAGCTAATGTCCTCATACGCTCAAGGTTAACTTCATCCCTGTCCACAAGCCCCAAAATTCCTTTATTCAGATACTCCGATGTACAACATTGCCATATTGCCTGCCGCCCAAAAAATAGACTTCCTGCCCCAATAATCACAATTTTAGGTCCTTTTTTCATTAGGTTTTCTCCTTTTAAAATTAAAAATCTTGATATATATTATATATTAGAATTAATAAATAAGAATGGAGAAAAATTAAAAAAAATATGAAAAATATTGATTTTTATATGATATGACAGTCAACATCGATAAAACTTTTTACAGAAAACCATCTCCTGCGACATCTCTTCCATTCAAAGTTCGTGTTTGTGGGAAGATAGAGGATAGTCCGCATCATGCTACTTTGGGAACATATAATAAAGATGCGATGGTAATGGTATTTATTTCCGGCAAAGGATATTACGTTATTGGCAAAAATAAATTTGAAATATCAGGGGGTATGCTTGGTTTAATTCTTCCGAATGAGGAAATTGGAATATTATCTTCAGACCCTAAATTTCCCTATGAACATTATTATTGCAGATTTGCAGGCCATGAGGCTATGAAAATAGCAGAAAGGATAAGGATTCAAATGAAAGCAAACTTTATAGAATTTAATGGATGGTCTCAATTGACTGAATATTTTGAAAGATTGATAGGTCTTTCCAGGAAGTTTAAAAGCTCAGAGAATGAGGCAGTTATAGAAAGAATGACTCCCACAGACAGCGCTCTTGCGATGTTGCTTTCGGTGATTGAATTCAGTGGAGAGGAAAATGGGACAATTTCTTCTGAAGATTTATTAAGATATATGATGGAAAGAATTTCTTCACCGGTTGATTTGAATATGATGGCAACACATTTTAACTTATCAAAGGAACACCTTTGCAGAAAAGCAAAAAAACTGCTCGGAGATACTTTGTACAATTGTTGGTACAAGGAAAAAATGAACTGGGCTATGAAATTACTCCGAGAAACTGATGATAATATATATAGTATTGCCTTGAAATGCGGATACAAAGATCCTCTCTACTTTTCAAAGGTTTTCAAATCATTTACCAATAAAAGTCCAAAAGAATGGAGAAAAAAATTTACTTTATCCAAAAATATATATATCGAATAAAATAATTTTGGCTGTAAGTTAATAAATTATGGAAAAAAGAAAAAAAATCTGGATTTTCGCTGGAGAAAGTTCTGGTGATGCGTATGGAGCCGAACTTGCAAAATCACTTTCAAAGCTAAGTCCTGAGCCACTTTTTATTTCTGGAATGGGTGGGGAAAAGATGCGTTCTGCTGGTGTTGAGATTATGGTAGATTCTACTGAACTCGGAGTGGTTGGTTTTGTAGAAGTTTTCAGCAAAATATTCACATTCATAAAAATATTCAAGTATCTCGTTAAAAAAGCTGTAAAAGAACAGCCTGATGCTGTTGTCCTTATAGATTATCCCGGCTTTAATATCAGATTTGCAAAGGAGATGAAAAAAAGAAATATCAATGTGGTATGGTATGTGAGTCCTCAGGTTTGGGCGTGGGGAAAAAGACGAATCCCAAAACTCGCCGAATACTGCCGAAAAATGTTAGTAATATTCCCATTTGAAAAAAGTATTTTCATGGATGCTGGACTTGATACAGATTTTGTTGGACATCCTCTCGTAGATATTGTTAAGCGCCGAACCAGGCAGGATATAAAAAAGGATAAAAATCTGATTTTAATTCTTCCTGGCAGCAGATACAATGAAGTAAACAGGCTTTTTTGGCCTATGCTCGAAACAGCTCTTGAACTATCAAATATTAAACCTGAATTAAAATTTGCTGTTTCTTTAAATAGAAAGAGTATTCAAGAAAGATGTCTTGAGATTTATAAAAAATTCAAAATAAAAAACTCTTGTGAAAATTTAAAGATTGATTTTTCTTATGGGGAGACGGATTCTCTTATGCAAAAAGCTTCCACTGGAATAGCTGCATCAGGAACAGTCACGGTAGAATCAGCAATAGCAGGACTGCCTCTGGTCGTAGTATATAAGCTTAATCCCATTACTTTTTTTCTTGGAAAATTACTTGTCAAGTTACCTTATTTTACAATGGTCAATATAATTTGTGGAGAATTAGTTTTCATGGAATTTTTACAGAAAGAAGTAAACAAAGATATCCTTTCCAAAGCAGTACTTGAAATTCTTCCAGATGGACCGCGCAGAGCTTATGTAGAACGAAAAATGAATGAAATGGTTGACAATATTTCTTTTAAGAGTGAAAGTGCATCAGACAATGCTGCAAATGAAATACTAAAAATAATTTCCGTATAATTTAACATAATTTTTTTCTACAATCTTGCGATTTTTAATACATAACTCATTGTAAATCAACATAAATTTATAAAAATTACGATTTCAAAAATTTTCAATTTGCGATTTTCGCTCAAGTCAACCGTTGAACTTATCATACATATTTTAAGAAATTTATATTCCTTAGCGGTGAGGCATTGGGACACAAGTATGACAACTACAGCAAGTTGAAGACAAAGCTACAGAACAACGGTTTACTATATGCGGGCTAAAAAATGGGGAAAAATGAAATGTCGAAAATTGTGATTTTTGTTAAAAAATCATAATATCTTTAAAAAGATATCTGCGCTCTTTCTATCTTTCGTGAATAATATGATCTCGTTGTTCATTGATTAACATCGGTTTTCTTTGGAGCTTTTTACTTAGCTCTGGTTCCTCTTCATTCGCAATTTTTTTTTCTAATATTATGAATTATCAACGGTAAAGATGTAAATATTATAGTACTGACTATAACAATGATTGTATATAAAGCTGGAGATGATATGGGTAACTGCTCTGGAGGAAAAAAAGAAACTATAAAACTGAAGAGCATTGCTATAAAACCGATTCCCGCAATAGTCCATGCCCCAACTTTACCAAATGGCACAGAGAAAGGACGAATTAGCTCCGGCTTACTGTACCTGAGTTTTATTAAGCTTAAATACATCAACATATACATAATCAGGTAAAGAGCTATAGTCATAGCTGAAATAAGTAAAAAGCCAACCTCTACATCATCCATCACAAAATACAAACAGGAAATTAGAGTTACAATCATACCTTGAATTGTCATTATGCGCGTAGGCATATCATTTTTATTTGTTTTACTTAAAGAATCCGGTAATTCTCCTTCTTCTGCAGTTACAAGGAGTCCTCTACAGGGACTTGCAATCCATGCGAAAATACCTCCCATAACACCAAAACATACCAGAAAAGACAAGAGTTTAGATAATAATGGCATATGCCATATATTGTCTATTACTACTTTGAATGTCATAAAAACGCCATTTGTAAGATTAATTTCTTCATAAGGGAGTATTGCTGCAATAGGTATTGCTACCAAAATTGAAATGATTAAGGCAATGAGGGCTCCGAGAGCAATTGCAATAGGAAAATCTCGAGCTGGATTTTTCATTTCTATTACATGAACGCTTTGAACTTCTATTCCGGCAAAAGTAAGTAATATTCCAGCAAGGAAAGAAATCGTTCCAAAACCTTTTATTTCTGGCCATAAACGAGGATGCCCCAGATGTTCCAAGGCAGGTGAAGAAATATTGTTCCAGGCCGGTTGATGTCCTGAACTTATCCAATAAATAAAGAGAATAAAGAGGAAAATACCAGGCAATACAGTTCCAACAATGAATGCGTAGTTTGAAATTTTTGCAAATACATTTACGCCTTTGAAAGCTAAGAATGTAGCCAACCAGTAAGTAACAATACAGAAAATACCTACGTAAAAATGATTTTCTGATAATTCTGATTTTCCAATTGCATAAGCAAAAGCTGAGGCAGCAAAAGCGAGTGCCGTAGGGTACCACACGAGATTCTGTACCCATTGCAGCCATATGGCAAGGAATCCCCACTTTTTACCAAAAGCTTCACCTACCCATATAAAAATACCACCTTTGCGATTTGAAAAAGCGGCACCTAACTCTGCTGAAACTAATGAAGCTGGAATAAGAAAAAATATTAATGCAAATGCCAGATAAACAAACATTGTCATTTCTTCTTTTGCTATCAGTGGGATACCACGAAGACTTGTAAGAACTGCCGCGGCAGTCATTAATCCAAGTGAAAATATACCTAAATTATTTTTCTTTGTTTCATTTTTCATTAGAGTCAGTCCTTGATTGTAATGCGTGGTGATAAAATTTTATATTTTTATTGTGCATTTTTGCTGATACTGGATATTGATTTAAATGCTTCAGAGCCATTTGCATATCATCAAGAAAAATTTCTGCCATGTCTCTGCTGAAGCCATGTCTTATTAGTATTCGCATAACGGTTATATCAGTGATATTAGGCGGCATTGTATAAGCTGGTACCTGCCATCCGCGCATTCTTAATCTATCAGAAAGTTCAAATAAATTATATTTTGAAGATTCAGGCTTCTTTAATATCCACGAAACTGCCGGAATACCTTTACGGCTATTACCATCAAATAATATTTCAAAATCTCCCAATTTTGCAATTTCTTTCGCAAGATACCTGGCGATATCATAACAGTTCTGATGTATTTTTCGATATCCTTCCCGGCCAAGACGCAAAAAGTTATAATATTGAGCAACAATTTGTCCTGCAGGGCGCGAAAAATTAAGGGCAAATGTGGGCAAATCACCACCGAGATAATTTACTCTGAATATTAGCTCTTCCGGCAATGCTTGACTATCACGCCATATTATCCAACCAACACCAAGAGGTGCTAAACCAAATTTATGTCCTGATGTATTAATTGAATGTACCCTCGGAATACGGAAATCCCATACTAAATTTGGCTCTATAAACGGAGCAAGAAAACCACCTGAAGCTGCATCAACATGAATAGGAATATTAAGCCCTGTTCTTTTTTCAAATCTATCCAGGGCTTCTGCAATTTCAAGAACGGGCTCATACTGGCAGGTAAAGGTGACTCCAAAAGTTACAACTACTCCGATAGTGTTTTCATCAATGTTTTCAAGTAGCTTATCTACTGTCATTCCAAGTTGTTCTCGCTCAATTGGGATTTCCCTTAGTTCTACATCGAAATAACGTGCAAATTTATGCCAGCATACTTGAACTGGTCCACTTACTATATTTGGTTGTCCGATTTTCTTTCCAGACATTTCCATACGCTTGCGCCATCGCCATTTCATTGCGAGACCGCCCAGCATAGCAGCTTCACTTGAACCTGTTGTTGAACAACCAGGAGCCCTATTCTTTTCAGGAGAATTCCATAGATTTGCCAGAATATGAACGCATCTATTTTCTATTTCTGCTGTTGAGGGATACTCGTCTTTGTCTATCATATTTTTATCGATGCATAAATCCATTAATTTATGTATTTCTTCATCAAGATAGGTTTGACAAAAAGTAGCAAGATTTTGTCTTGCATTGCCGTCCATAATTAACTCGTCGCGTATGATAGACATAGCAAATTCTGGGCATATCTCATCAGATGGAATTCTATATTTTGGGACTGGTTTATCGAGTATTTTACTCCCGTAAATATCAGCATTTAAGTCTTTTATTTTATCTTTTTTATAGTGCAGTGCCATTTTTTACGCCTCCGATTTTCAATTAATTAAATAACATTTTGAATATAATTTTATGCAAACATTAATAATTTATTATTAATCTTTATTTTTATTAGCTTGAATAGAAATGGCGGACGTGTATATCTTCATTAGAACTTTTTAGTTTTAAGAGAATTTTACGTAAAATATCTTTTGCTGTTTCGATTTTTTCATTTTTTATGTCGGATATACTATCAACGCCATTGCAAATGAATTTTTCAATAATAAAAGATACCGTAAATTTAGCACTATCATATGATGGATGATATCCTTTTACTGAAGCAATTGAATTCTCTGTTTGAACTATTAGAGAAGCTCTTTTGCATTCAAAAATAACATCTTTCACCATCCGAATCGGAATTTCAAGTTCATGACTTAAAACGTTTTCGTCAGGCGCTTCTTTCCCCTTTTCAAAGTCATTGATTATTTTGGAAAGCACAATTAATGCAACAGCGAATTTTAATAGAGGACTGGCATTCAGGCAGTCTGGCTCAAATTCATAAGTTTCGATATTTTGCACTGAAAATGCGATTTCTGCGCCAAATAATACAATTAGCCAGCTTGATTGAACCCATACGAGAAAAAAAGGCAAAGCTGCAAGGCTCCCATAAACAGCATTTGTTTTTGATAGTGCAAACTGACAGTTTACATATCCGAATTGAAGGAGTTGATAAAATATTCCAGCAACGAAAGATGCAAAGATTGCGGCCTTTGAATTAACTTTTGTATTTGGAATAAAGATATAAAGAAATAGAAATAAAAGCCAGGTTACAAAAAATGGCAAAGTTCTTATAGAAAAATTAAAGCAATAATATGTAAAACCAAGGAATTCAAGACTATTAATAAGTTTTTTTAAATATGAAGCTATAAAAACTGTCGTACTACCAGCAATTGCGAGCAATATTGGACAAATCAAAATAATTGCAAGATAGTCACTGAATTTTCTGCTAATAGTTCGTCCCTCTTTTACTCCCCATATATCATTAAAGGAATCTTCAATATTTCCGAGTAATTTTATAACCGTCCATAAAAGCATGATAATCCCAAATCCGGCAACAAGTCCTCCATTGGTAGCCTCAAGGAGATTCCTTGAATATTCTATAATTCTATATAAAACTTCTTCCTGTCCTTCAAAATTTTGAATGAGTTGCCTTTCGAGTAGTTTTTCCACCTCAAAACCTTTCGCAATACCAAATGCAACAGCAACAACAGGAACTATTGAAAGTAACGTATAAAATGTCAAGGCCGAAGCACGAAGAATACATTTATCTTCACTAAAACTTCTCAAAGCAAGGATAATAATTCTTAGTTGAGATATGAAAAAATATTTTTTTTTATCCAGTCTTTTTGCTTGAATTCTCCATATTCCAAATTTCAAGAAATCAATCCAATTTTTCATAAATTACTTTTCCGGATTATGGAGATTAAAGAGAGTTTTTTATTACAATTTGCTTTATAGTTTATGAATTAAAATTAACTAAACAAAATAGAAATAAAAAATTTTAAAATAGTATCACTCTTTTTGCTTAATTCAAAATGGTGGCAAGGGTCGGAATCGAACCGACGACACAAGGATTTTCAGTCCTCTGCTCTACCGACTGAGCTACCTCGCCACCTGCGAAATCTTAAGAATGAACAGATAAATTTTAAAAGGGATTAAGTTAACTTATTTGTAAAATAAATCAAATTGAAATTTTATTTTTTTTCATCTAACTCTTCAAGAGCGGCACGTCTGCTAAGCTTTATTTTTCCCCTTTCATCAACACCAAGTACTTTCACAGTAATACTATCACCCTCTCTGCATATATCAGTTACTTTAGCAACTCTATAGTTTGCCATTTCTGATATGTGCAGGAGACCTTCCTGTCCGGGGAGTATTTCCACAAATGCTCCGAAGTCTTTGATTCCAGTAACTTTACCGCGATAAATTTTCCCTACTTCCACTTCTGCTGAAATTTTTTCAACTTCTTCTTTTGCTTTGAGTAATGATTCTTTATTGCTTGCAAATATATTTACAGTGCCATCGTCCTCAATATCAATTTGAGCGCCACTTTTTTCGGTAATTGCTTTAATATTTGCCCCTCCTGGTCCTATGAGCATTCCTATTTTAGAAGGATTGATTTTTATCTTTTGAATTCTCGGGGCATATGGACTAATATCTGGCCTTGAAGATGGGATACAATTATTCATTATTTCAATAATCTTTAACCTGGCCTCCAGATTTCTTTTCATCGCCTTGTAGAGCAAGTCTATCGGAACTCCAGGAATTTTGAGGTCAAGCTGAAAACCTGTAATGCCTTTTTTTGTTCCTGCAACTTTAAAATCCATATCTCCATAATGATCTTCGGCTCCCAATATATCAGTCAAAAGTACGTAATCATTTTCATTCTCATAAATAAGTCCGCATGAAATACCAGCAACGTGTTCCGGTATTGGAACACCTGCATCCATAAGCGCAAGTGATGCCGAACATACCGTAGCCATTGAGGTTGAACCGTTCGATGCCATTATTTCAGAAACACAACGAACAGTATATGGATAATCAGATGGCATTACTTGAGCAATAGAACGTTCTGCCAGATTACCATGTCCTATCTCGCGCCTTCCTGGTCCAGCAATCCTGCCAACTTCCCCAACACTAAAATTGGGAAAGTTATAATGTAAATAAAATTTTTTGTCTCTCCCTGTATTTATTACATTGTCCATTTCCTGTGCATCAAGAGTAGAACCCAACGTAACAATCATAAGAGCTTGCGTCTCTCCTCTTGAAAATAATGCACTTCCGTGAACCCTCGGCAATACTGATACTTCACATTCAATAGGTCTGAGTTCATCAAGTTTTCTTCCATCAATACGTAAACTTTTTTCGCTAATATTTTTTCTAACTGTTTTTTCAACAAATTTATCAAAAGCTATTTTCAGTTTAAATGAATAATCTGGAATAAGCTCAGAATACTTTTCCTTCAAAATTGCATCTAAAGACTCAAGTATTTGCGACAAAGCTTCCTGTCTTTCTTCTTTTCCTGGAATTACACAGGCTTTTGTTATTTCATCTTCTTTTTCCCTGACAATATCATTTATTTCATCTGGTATAGAACATATTTCATAATCTTTTTTAGGAGTTCCTGCAATTTTTGTGAGCTCAACTTGTACATTTATCTGTTTCTTAATTATTTCATTTGCAAAATTCATTGCTTCCAGAAGAGTTTCCTCAGAGCACTCTTTTGCATCCCCTTCAATCATTATCACCTTATCTGAAAGCCCTGCATAAACAAGGTTCAACGAACTCCTCTGCATTTCTGAAATTGTTGGATTTGCAATAAACTGTCCTTCAATTAATCCCACCCTTACCGCACCAATAGGACCTTGAAACGGGAGATCAGATAAAGCAAGGGCCGCTGATGCTCCAAGTGGACAAAGTATATCGGGATCATTTTCACCGTCTGTGCTTAACAGAAGAGCCTGAATTTGTACTTCACCAAAGAATCCTTCTGGAAATAAAGGACGGACTGGACGATCTGTCATCCTGCAAATGAGGATTTCCCGGTCAGTGGGACGCCCCTCTCTCTTTATGTAGCCACCTGGAAATCTTCCAGCAGCACTGTATTTTTCCCTGTAATCAACCTGAAGAGGCAGAAAATCCGTGCCTTCTTTTGGTTTTGAAGAGCATACTGCTACAAGCACTACAGTATCCCCGCATCTTACAAGGCATGAGCCATTTGCAAGACCAGCTATTTTCCCGGTTGAAATTTCAATTTTTTTCTCATGACCTATCTCTATGGATACCTGTCCTTCTTTTTTTTTCATTTCTCTCTCTTCCCTAATAAGATTAGGATGTTTGTTATTTTTTTATAACGCATTGCGGCGCATTGCGGCGGGAAATGTTAAGAGAATATGCATATAAGAAGCGAATTCGAAGTGGGAGGAATTGCGGTGCTGATAATCTCAAAAGAGTATTGCCTGCACCGTCAAAATTCCTCACAACTCCTATCTCTTCATGCAAAACTTAACAACCTACCCGATTCTTATGCGTGACGCAAATTCAGCGACTTTATTAACTCTTCAAATTTCTTATAGTCTTTTTTTGCCAGATAGTTAAGGAGTTTTCTCCTCTTACTTACGAGCATCAACAGGCCTCTTCTTGAGTGGAAATCTTTCTTATGACCTTTCATATGCTCTGTAATTTGTTTAATGCGTTCTGTCAGAATGGCAATCTGAACTTCTGGCGAACCAGTGTCGGACTCTTTCTTTCCAAATTTTGCTATAATTTCTTTTTTTTCAAGCATAGTTTTATTTATCTCATTCCTATATTTTTTTTATTTCTAAAAAGGAAACAGTAAGTTAAGACTTATTCTGAAAAATGCAAATAAAAAAACATATTTCTCCAAAAAAAAGTCATTTTTTGTTTGTACTTAAACTGCTATAACTATTTTTCTTCAATAAGATTTAATACTTTTGCGAATTTCGCAGGCTCTATACGGAATTCAGACCCTTTTCCCTGAAAAAAAGAATGTTCTTCAATAAGATGTATTGATAATTCACTCCATTTGAATTCTTCACCTGTCCTTAAATCGCGAAGAGTTGTAAACCACTTCAGAAAAGGTTTTGTATTATGTGGAAATGGGCAAATTATCGAGCCTTTTACTTCTTCTGTCTTTGCTTCAAGATTGTCTGAAATCTTTACCCAATTTCCTATAAAATTCATAATTTTTTGAGTTATTTTTAACATAGCATCTGTGAGTTTCTTTGATTCAAGATTAATTCTGGCAAGTTCATTTTGGTCAGATTCAATGATTTCAATAAAATTTCTGTTATCGGAACCTAAAAACCCCCCAAGTGCAACCTTTCCAGATTTGAGAAATTCTTGAATTTTCAAATTTTCTTTAGAAACTTTCATCCTTTAATTCTATTATTTTTTATCAATGCCATTTTCATTGCTTTTATGTGTTCTGGAGTAGTTCCACAACACCCCCCTATAATATTTGCACCTGCATCTGCAAGATGAACTACCTTTTCAGCCATAAAATCAGGGCTTTCAGGAAATATAGTTTCACTTCCATTATGAATTGGTACTCCTGCATTTGAATGAACTAAAATTGGAATTTCTGGGAAAATATTTCTGAAGATATGAACTATTTCCACCATACCTTCTATTCCATTTCCGCAATTTGTTCCAATTATATCAGCGCCAGCTTTTACAGCGTTTTCTCCTGCAATTTCAGGAGATGTGCCCATAATTGTCCGATACTCTCCTGACGCAGTTCTATCAAATGTAAATGTGCATATACAAGTTAGAGGAGTGTTTTCTTTTACAGCTTTTATAGCTATTATAGCTTCCTGGGGATCTGCCATCGTTTCAATACATACAGCGTCAGCTCCGCCTTCTGAAAATGCAATGGCCTGCTCTTTAAACGCATTATAAAAATCTGCTGTAGGTATCTCCTCCATCATTGGTATTTTTCCTGTTGGTCCCATAGATGCAATTACAAACTTATCTTCACCCGCAGCTTTTCGCGATATTTCTACCGCTATCCTATTTATTGTAAAAGCCTCTCTTTCAAGTCCATAATGAGCAAGTTTGATTCGAGATGCTCCAAAACTATTGCTTTCTATTATGTCAGAACCTGCATCAATATACGATTTTGCAATATCAAATACGTCTTGATAATGAGATATATTCCATTCTTCTGGACACTCTCCTGGTAAAAGTCCCTTTTGCTGGAGAAAAGTCCCCCACGCTCCATCAGAAATAAGGATTTTTTCCTTTTTTATTTTATTCAGGAGGTCTCTCATCCTATCTTCTCATTCATTTTATCTCTTCCACTGGTATTGGCATTATAGGTACAGTATTTTCATTTTCTTCTGAATCGTCTATTTGTTTTTGTTTTGGATTATCAGGCATCTCATTAAAAATCAGGGAAGAACAATAGTTTAAACTGAATTTTGCTTTACCAAATATTGGGTTTTCCGCTGTAATAAATCCATCTTCTATTGAAATTAATGAGAGTGTTATCTGGTCTTTGTCTAAAAATTTTGAAATTACAAGAGGTTTTCCGATGGATTTAATTTCCGTATGATTGTCTGAAGTTGCAAATTTTATTTTAGCAATTCTGTCTTCTGGTATTTTTAAAAGAGCAAAATCCGTTTTAAAAGAAACTTCATTATTTTTAATTTCAACAAGCTTTCCACTTGCTTTATCTTTATTTGTGAAAAATACCATATCGGAGCTGATTTTTTCATTAACTTCAACGTTATCATCTTCTAAACCATCCCATTCAGATATAAGAATATTTTTTACCTTTATCTCCCTAAATGCACCGTGATTATAGGAAATTACTAAGAATTTACCATTTTCATTGTTCTTATTGTTGGGGTCAGATATTTTTTGTATTATTCTATCTTCTACCATAAATGTAAAAGATGAATTTTTTCGATTGGCAAGAATAGTATATTTGATATATGCTTTGTCCGGCAAATCTTCAATTTGAGCATTTCCAAGATTCCTTCCACCTCCCCTCTTAGACATTGATTGAATGTATACATAATTATTATTTATACCAATCATATATCCTCCGGCATTATACATTGCAGGAGCATTTGCAAAAACACCTATATTTATCATAGCGCTAAGAGGTGCCTCAAAGGAAACTTTAAAAAGGTCATTGTTTGAAATCTCAATAGCAGCTGCTGAATTTCTTGGAATAAGCATAACATCATCAACTATTCTACATTGAGAGGAAACGTTCTGGACTTTTACCCACTCAGTATCTCCCTCTTTCGGACCTTTGTAGATTATTCCTTCTTTTTTGGGGTTATAAATAGAGCTTAAATACTTTTTAGGTATATTCAACTTCCCTGCATAAATTGTCTGAAAGACAAGACGTTCTTCATTAAGAGAAATAATTTCTCCAGAAATAACATCTCCATTAATAAGTGTTATCGAATATTTTTCATTTTCACAATTAGAAGATGGAAATTCTATTTTTTCAACAGCATTGAGATAAAATTTTGCTGAACTTATTAAATACTCTGATTTCCACTCTATCATTTCCTTATCAGCACTCACAAGCATTCCAGATAAAAAATCCTTATTTTTAAAAATTACTTTAGAGGCTTCTCTTTTTTCTATATCAGTTTGTTTTGTTTCTTTATTAGTTATCTCTTCAGAATTCTGCTTTTCTTTGTTCGGGTTAGGCTTTATTATTTTTGGTGGGGGTTCCGGAATTTCCACTTGCGACATTAGCTGTAAAGCAATAAAGGCTACACTAAAAAACAAGATTATTTTTCTCTTCATAATTTTTTATTCCTATTTTGTTTAATAATATAAAAATTCAATAATATCACCTAATTCTTTTTCAAATGCCTCAATGCCCTCTTGATCAAGTTGATCTATTGATGGCATCAAACGCGCTTTCAAAATTCCATCAAATATAGAACCACTCTGTTTTGCAATCTTCGAGGCGTAAACGATAGAGTGCATATTTTTGACAAAAGAAATATTTATAGTTATACTGGAGTCTAAAAGGGGAGAATATGCTTGCAAGGATTTCCCGTCACAATGAATGGGAGTAAGTTCGAATTTTGTTTTATCTCCTATAAAGATTTCAAATAATCCCTCTTTTTCTTGATTTTCTTGAGTCGCTCTTTTCTCCTCTTCACTGCTTTCAAAACACAATACTATTTTTTTTATCCTATCGACAGGAATATCAAGAACTCCAAAATCAGTTTTGAAATTTATGCTATTAGCACTGATTTGTAGTAGACTACCACTTATGAGGTCATTGTTTCGTAAAAGTATAACATCTTTTTCTGGAAAACTATTTTTTACAGACAATTTTTCCTTCTCATCAGGATTATCAATAGGTTTTCCATCCCACTCTGATATCGAAAAATTTGAGATCACTGAAAAATATTCTGGACAAATAAAGGCTATCTTGTTTCCATTTAATTTTTTATCATTAGGGTCATTAAATTTTACCTTTTCTTTACCATTCACAATAACTTCAAATGAGCCATTTTCACTATCAGCCAGAATTACGTAATTTAAAATATAGGGTTCCATCTGTTCGGTATTAATAAATTTTAGCGGCTTATCTCCTAAAGAATTTTGCTCACCATTTGAGATTTTCGCCAATCTGATAGAATAAGGTAATAAAGTAAAGAAATATGCTTCTGAAGATTCCTTTTTTAAATTTGAAAATAATAACAAAGAAATTCCATAATCGTAACTGAAGAGAGATGAAAAAGATATTTTTACCTTTTTTAATGGACAATCAATAGCCGCTATTACCGGAGATATTAATAAAATTTTATCCTCAATTATTTTAAAATTATCTACAAATTTTGCAGGTAAAATCTGCCAATTTGCCCTATTATGCCAGTCCACTTCTCGAATTACCTGATTTGCATTTTCTTCAAGGAAGACGATTTCTGCGACCTTTGAGAGCGGAATCTTTATCTCTCCGGCAAAATCTGTTTCTGCAATAATGAATTTATCCTTTATTTCCTTTATATTACAAGCTATTTGACTTGAGTTCTTGAAAAACAAGATAAATTGAGATTTTCTTACAGTAACAGAAAAAGATTTTTTCTCAATATTACAAAGGTCAGAAATCTTTCTTTTTAACATTTTATTTTCAAATGACTGTGTAACGAGTGAGATTGTATCTTTATCAAACGAAAGTGAATTACACTGAATTGAATCACCATTTAGAAAGTCTATTTTCCATTCTTGAGAATTCAATTTGAATAAAAAAATAAAAAAACAAAAAAATAAGCTAAAAAATATTTTCATAAGTAGATAAATTTAAGTTTGTTCAGAATATAACTTTTATTACATTAATTTTCAATAAAAAAACTGCAGTTCTTGAAAAAAATAAAATAAATACTACATTTGCAGCCCTGTGCATACTGTCTTGTGCTCACATTAAAAATATTTAATAAAAAAAATTAATTTAAAAAAAAGCCAGGATTTCCCATATGAATAAAATAAAAAGAAAAATCAAATTATCAGAAAATGTTTACAGAATGGATGTTGAAGCCCCTTTAATAGCGTCAGAACGAAAAGCCGGCCAATTCATTATATTGTCTCTGGACGATAATTATGCAGAAAGAATTCCTCTCACAATCGCTGATGCAAACACAAAAGAAGGCACTATAACATTAATTTTCCAGGTAGTTGGCGCTACCACTAAAAAACTTTCTCGGCTTGAGAAAGGAGATTTTATTGATAATCTCCTCGGACCTCTTGGTAAACCTACACATATAGAAAAATTCGGAACTGTTGTTTGCGTTGGAGGCGGCATAGGAGTAGCGCCAATGCATCCGATAGCTCAAGAGATGAAAAACGCCGGAAATAAAGTTATCTCAATTATTGGCGCAAGAAATAAAGAACTTCTTATCCTCGAAGAAGAATTCAAAAGATTGTCCGATGAATTAATTATATGCACAGATGATGGCTCATACGGCAGAAAAGCTCTTGTAACTGAGCCCTTAAAAGAAATTTGCTCAAAAATACCTCCCCCTGATCTTGTGATTGCAATAGGACCACCAATAATGATGAAATTCTGTTCTATCACAACAAAACCTTTCAATATAAAAACTCTGGTCTCTCTTAACACCATAATGGTAGATGGTACTGGTATGTGTGGAGGGTGTAGAGTTACAGTAGGAGGACAAACAAAATTTGTATGCGTTGACGGTCCTGAATTTGATGGACATCTCGTTGATTTTGACAATATGATGAAAAGACTTAATGCATTTAAAAATATAGAACGAAAGAAATTCGAAGATGAATGCAAGCTTGAAACAGAAATAAAAAAAATGGAGAAAAAAAATGGCTGATACAACAACGCATAGAACTCCATCTGAAGTTGAAAATGAAGCGAAAAAAATCTTGTTAGAATTGCTCGCCAGAAAAGATTCTATTACAAATAAAGATAGGATGAAAATTCCCCCACAATTAATGCCAGTTCAACCACCAGAAACAAGACGAAAAAATTACGATGAAGTAGCTCTCGGTTATGGCCCAGCACAAGCACAACTTGAAGCACTAAGGTGCTTAAATTGTAAAAATGCTCCATGTGTTGATGGCTGTCCAGTAAGAATCGATATTCCCGGCTTTGTAAAAGCAATTGCAGATGGAGATTTCCAATTAGCAATAAAAATAATAAAACAAAATAGCCTTCTCCCTGCAGTTTGTGGAAGAGTTTGTCCACAAGAAACACAATGCCAGGAAAAATGCACGGTGGGACGAGCACTAAAAGACCCTTTAAAATCTGTTTCAATCGGAAGACTCGAACGCTTTGTGGCTGACCTTGAAAGAGAAAGTGGAAAAATACAAATTCCAGAAGTAAAAACAGAAACAGGAAAAAAAGTCGCCGTAATCGGAACAGGCCCAGCAGGAATAGTTACGGCAGCAGACATCAGGAGAGAGGGCCATTCCGTAACAGTATTCGAAGCCTTTCATAAACCCGGAGGCGTAATGATATATGGAATCCCCGAATTCAGATTACCAAAAAAAATAGTACGGAAAGAAATTGAAACCCTGGAAAAAATGGGAGTTGAAATCATAACAAATTTTGTAGTAGGAAAAACTAGAAAATTAACGGATCTTCTTGAAAAAGATTCTTTCAATGCCGTATTCATAGGAACAGGAGCTGGCTTACCAAAATTCATGAATATCGAAGGTGAGAATCTTGTCGGCGTGTTTTCAGCAAATGAATACCTGACAAGGTCAAACCTCATGAAAGCATATGATCCCAAAAGTGATACCCCTTTCTATCCAGCAAAAAAAGTTGCTATTTTAGGAGGAGGTAACGTTGCAATGGATGCGGCAAGAACCGCTGTCAGGCTTGGCGCTGAAGAAGTACATCTGCTTTATAGAAGAACTGAAGTAGAAATGCCTGCACGTATTGAAGAAAGGGAAAATGCCAGAGAAGAAGGCGTTATCTTCCATATACTCACAAATGTAAAAAGATTTATAGGAAATGATGACGGTATCTTGATCGCTATGGAATGCCTGAAATATGAACTTGGAGAACCAGATGCTTCCGGTAGAAGACGCCCAATCGAAATAAAAGGAAGTGAGTTTATAATAGATGTAGACACTGCTATAATAGCAATAGGAAATGACTCTAACCCACTTATTGAACAAACAACTCCAGGATTGAAAGTAAACAAATGGGGAAATATAATAGTTGATGAAAACCAGATGACCTCTATTGATGGAGTATATGCCGGGGGAGATATCGTTCTCGGAGCAGCAACGGTAATTCTAGCCATGGGGCAGGGCAGAATTGCCGCTAAAGCAATAAACGAAAGATTAAGAAAAATATAAATGAATAGAAAACATAATATTACAGCTACAGTAAAAATAAAAAAAGTAAAAAAAGTAAAAGTCTCTGACTTCAAAGATTTATATAAAGATGCCGGCTGGTGGTATGATGAATATGATAAAAATCTATCTTTCATAAACAAAGCCGTAAAAGGATCTTATTGCTTCGTAGGTGCATTTAATAATAAAGGTAAAATGATCGGAATGGGAAGAGCTATTTCAGATGGATGTAGCGATGCATATATACAGGATTTAACAGTCCTCAAAAAATATAGGGGAAAAGGTATCGGTAAAATGATTGTAAATGAAATTATCAGACTTCTTAAAAAAAATGGCATCGACTGGATTGCATTGATTTCAGAACCAAAAAGCATCGGTTTTCACAGCAAAAACGGCTTTATGGAAATGAAAAAACACCTTCCAATGAAGTTAAAAAACTAACTTTGATATATACATAATTATCATAAAGTATAATTTTTTTATTTTTTTTATTTGATTATTACCGAACTTATATTAAATTTCATAGCTCTTTAAAATTTCAATTAAATTAATTCAAAATACAGGAAACAGATGAAAACATATCTTGCAAAAACCGGAGAAATCCAAAGAAATGGAGTTATTTTCGATGCTGCCGGTCAGCCTCTCGGAAGACTCGCAGTAAAAATCGCTAACGCTCTCCGAGGAAAAGATAAAACTACTTTCACCCCACATATAGATACGGGTGCTTTTGTAGTAGTCATAAATGCAGAAAAAGTAAAATTAACAGGAAAAAAAGAAGAAAACAAAATCTACCAGAGTTATTCAGGTTACAGAAGCGGATTAAAAGAAATAAAAGCAAAAGATTTGAGAGCTAAACATCCAGAAAGAATGATACGTGAAGCAGTATGGGGAATGTTACCACATGGCAGACTCGGAAGAGCTCAATATAAAAAATTACGCGTATATGCCGGAACTGAGCACCCTCACTCAGCTCAAAAACTCGAAAAAATGAATTAAGATAAAATTAAGGTGAACTATGCCAGAAAACCCTTCTCAACTCAACGCAATCGGAAGAAGAAAAGCCGCAATCGCATCAGTTAGACTAAAACCAGGAACAGGAAAAATAAAAGTCAATGGACAAAATTTTGATACCTATTTCCCTACTGAAGCTATAAGAGGATTTATAGAACAACCCCTTAAAGTAACAAATACTTTTGGAACTGTAGATATATTTGCCAATATAAAAGGTGGCGGGAAATCAGGACAGGCAGGTGCCTTGCGCTCTGGAATAGCCCGCGCACTTATCCTGAAAGACCCAAACCTTAGACCAGTCCTTAAAGGCAGCGGAATGCTCACAAGAGACGCTAGAGTTAAGGAAAGAAAAAAAACAGGTCGCCCAGGAGCAAGAAAACGCTTCCAATTCTCAAAACGCTAAACAAAAATGTCAAAGGCAAAAGTC
>ERZ795060.1968-NODE-1968-length-22149-cov-16.285915_pt1 | contig 22149 bp, 20 predicted proteins | sample MGYA00375144_ERZ795060 | MGnify/ENA primary metagenome ERZ795060 (study PRJEB30189, sample SAMN05720157) | activated sludge metagenome | isolation source: anaerobic digester from wastewater treatment plant | place: Japan | collected 2015-05-15 ...
TCTCAATACCCTCAATAGTCTTTAACTTCTGATCTTCGGCAGAAAGTGTGGGTGTGGATTCGTCTGTGGATGTCGAAGAATCTTCGGCATTCATTCCATCTACCATAAACTTAATTGTATCAATTGTAATTTTAAAGTTAGTAGCACCCAACTCATCCATAAAGGAATTGTAATCATTAATCGCCTGCGTAACAAATTCATGGTCTATACCAAATGCTTGGGCAAATTGAGCAATAAAGTTTTGCCATAAGTCTAGTTGCGTTTTTGCAAGTGTTTTAGTCCTGGCATACTCATCACGTGTCTCGCCAGCAATCTTATTGATAAGATTCTTACCTTCCTCGACATTTGCGGTAGACGTTCTCGGAGGAGTTGGTTCAATTGGAGGTGCCGATTGAGCCACTATCTTAACCCTTAACTCCTCCGCTTGCCGCATTAACTCGCCCAATGTTACAAATTGACCTTTACGTATAGTTTGCAAAATCCGATTAAGATTATTAACTACATTTATAATTGCATGACCAATGGGATTGTCATTAACACCGTTTAACGCAATGGCTCTTACAATTTGATTGCAAATCTTCTGTTGCATTTCAGGCGTAAGTTTAGAATGGTCATTCATTACGTCTTCTGGAATTATCGCATCGACGCCTTCAACAGTCTTTAAACGGTTATCGTTATCGGCAGAATCCGATGCTTCTGCATCATCAAATACAGCAGTAGGTGAAAGTATAGTCAGTTTTATTTCATAGGCTCTTTTAAGTAATTCGTCTTCGCTTATACTATTACGACCCATGCTGTATAAAAGCGTGTTAAATTTAAGAAACTCTTCTTTAATAATCTTGCCTAAAGACGCATCCATATAATCATTTAACGCTATTGCACGAGCATAGTTTTCGAATGCTGTTTTGATTATAAGAGCGGCATCCGCACCAGTTCCTGCAAGCGTGTCTGTATATATGCTTCGAATGCCCTTTTCGGTCATTAGCATCTTATCGTTAGCCGTAGGCACATAACGAACTCTTATTTTTGATGGCGTTCGTCCGTAGGATGATAATAGTACATTATTACCTCGTTGACGAACGTAGACTTTCATAGCATTTGCACGATTCTCTAATTGTTGTCTATTAATTAGAGGCATATTAAGCCTACTAGCGAACGTATTATACTCATTAAAGGCTCTTCTCACGGCACTGCCTAACGGGTCATTACCCATACCATGTACAATAAACGCATTTACGATAGCGTTAAGGAATTGTGCCATGTCCGTATGTTTTAACGAACGCTTATCTGTAGCGTACAAATCTTGGTAAATCTTTACACGTTTATTGATGCCTTCAACAGTTAACAAATCCTTATCACTATCATCGAAAGTGTATTTACCTTCTTCCACAGGAGTAGGTGGCGATTCAGGAACGGGTGGGGGTGGCGGACTGGTCACAGGTGTCGGCGGCGGTTCAGACTTAAACGTTCGCTCATATGCTTCCAACAACTCTGTACCATGTGAAATGGTATCGTCAATCAAACTTTTTGCCTCTTCATCTATATCATTATACGCCGCTAAACGTTTAAGTTCCGCAATCTTTTCAGAAAGTCGTTCAACATAACGTCTTCCAGTAGCCTTAGGCTTCTTTAACGCTGCTTCAACCTTTGTACTAGCGGTATTAATACTTTTAATAATATTAGTTAACGTCCTCTTTTTAACCTTTCGAAGTTCCTTTTGTCTTTCAATTATCGAATTTCTAAGTTCTGTGAGTGCATTAATGTATTCCTGACTACCCCCAGTCTGATTTGCGATTCCTTGTTTAATAGCCGTATCTAATGTCTCAAGTGCGTTTGCAATGTTTCCACGTATCAAATCATCCAAAAGATTGTTGGCTGTGCCGTTAACAATCATATTACCATTATCAACAGCATTAACAGTATTTCCATCGACAGTATCACTATCCACGTGAACACTGTTAGGAGTAGCACTATTTTCTATCTTAAGACCCTTCAATTTTCCTTCCACAACTTTATCAATATCTAAATACTCTGCAACGGCTTTTGCAATACGTTGAACCTGTTCATCGGTTATATTACCACTATGCTTCGCCGCCAAAACATTCTGTACCAACGATAGCGTATCTCGCCATGTGTTGACTAAATCCCTAAACGTACCTCTAGTAGACTCTTCAGTAACAGCATCTAACATCCCATTAATCTTTTCCAACGTACGGTTCAACGCACCTAAGTTAATTTCAATGGGACTTGTGCTACCATGACTATCTCGTAACGCCTTCAGTTTGCCTAATACCGCTAATCTACCCTCTTCATTATTAGCATTATCAGACAACTCATTTAGCAACGAAAGCAATCTACCAGTTGTACTATCTGAAGGTAAACTTCCAATTAAATCCTTAAACTCCTTAACAATCCTCTTTAACTCATCACCAGACGTCCCTTGTTTAACAATATCCTCAAGTTCGCCTATCAAATAAGGGATATTTTCACTTTTGGGAAATGTCCCTACTGTAGTTGGAGTTGTAGATGTAGGCGGAGGCGTTGTGGGTGTAGATGGGGGTGGAGTTGTCGGACCTAATGGTACATGTGTAGGTATGGCAGCCGCCAATGGTTGTCGGCTACTATGCGGCGGAACAGGATTTGTCGGACTACCTTTTTGAGTGATAACGGGACTTGACGGTGTAGTCGTTGGTGCAGCAGATGGCTTCTTGGATGCTATGTAGTTAGATAAATCCTGAAGTTCACCTGTGTCCAAGTCAGTTAAAATGTAATTTACAGCACTTTGCAATTTCTCAGTTGGCGCCAGATGTAGTGGCGGGTATTTGCCTTCGTCTTTAGCAAATGTTTGTATGGCATTGATTATGGACTTTGCCGAATCGCTTATACCAAGTTTAAGGGTATCGGGGTTGTAAATTGCACCTTCTAATATACGTACCGTATCTTCATGTAAAGGATGAGTCGGGTTTTGTAAAACTTGTGCGATTTTGTTTTTCAATTCAGCCATAGTAACGGATTGCCCGTCCTGGACTAACTGTTTAAGTGCATTTGGATCATGTAGAACGTATTCCGCTAACGCACCTACAATAGGATGGTCATTGGGCAATAATTTGAAAAATCCGTGTAACATTTCATGAACAAGTAGTCGACCGTTGAAGAATGTACGGTCTAATACTGTACGGCTAATGCCTTTACGATAGAAAAATCCGTGAACATCGCTCGTCGGTTTTGTGGGCATGATTTGAGATAGGATGTTATTGATTTGTTCGGCAGTTGCTATTGTAAAGTGTACACCTTCAGGACCAGTTAGGAAATCTTTAGCGTTTTCATAACCATTGGCTTTTGCAATGCCGTAGATGGTAGTTTCAAGAAATTTGAATATGGCTGATATGTAATTGGAATCAAAACCCTTAAGTCGTAGGGCTTCGGATAGCGATACGTAAACATCGTCGGTTAGACGCTTGTTGGGATCGAGATTGAATGCAGGACGTTCAATAAACTGTGTTAATGCAAACACATGTTTACGTAAACCTTTTATTTCCTCTGCATCCAGGTCGGCATCCATGCCGTGAAGAGCGGCAAATACTTTATCGTAGATGTCCTTTAACGTTAGTTTACCTTCAGCGAATTGTCCAAGTAAACTTGTAGATTTTTTATTTGGGTCATCGTAGGTTGGACGTAATGCCTGTTCAAGTTCAGGATTAAGAATTTTAAATGTATCTAAACGGGCTTGTGGATCGGTTTCGCTAATGTCAACCTTGCCTGCAACTTCGCCAAATTGTTTACGGTCTAGGTCGAACTCATCGGCAAGTTGATTAAGGAAATCAAGTAACTTTGTCGGATCTTCACGAAGATCGGAAGAGTTAATGATATCTCGAAGTGCCGTTAAGCGATCGTTTGGAACGCCATTGGTTCGTAGATAGTTGATTACATTTTCCGCAACTTTAGCGCTGTTTGGTCCACGTGTTATAAGATTAGCGCCTAGATTTAAAAGAGGCATAGTTCCTAAGGCAATCAAAGCTTCTGACATACCAGCGTTGTAGAAGTCGTAAATGTAATCCGTAAAAGACTTAGGCGTGTCTTCAACAAGAAAGTTCTGTGCTACTTGTTGTAAACCACCCTCAGCACCTTCAGACATTGCACTTAAACCATAACGTAAAAGTGTACGTGTAGCAGATGACTTGGGGAGTTTTAATGCGTCAAGTAACATGTCCAAGTTTTCGGTTGCAAACGCAGCGGCTAGTTTGGATTCTGGCAATAGTTTGCCGAATAAACCTGCTGCGCCAACAGTAAGAACGTCTAAACCTTGTTCAATAGCGGCTGCAGTAAGACCGTATTTAATGGTGCTACTGAGATCTTTGTAGCCTTTTGTAGCCATTACGCTACCAGCCTCACTGCCAGCCATACCTAAGAAACTAAGTTCTATTCCAACTGGACCACCGTAAAGAACTGCTAGCATTGAGCCTAGCGTTTGAGGTAGGTTAGCAGCGACTGCAGGAATACCTTTTTTAGGGTTAAGGTATTCATACCATATTTGAGCCTCTTGAGATGAATGGGTTAAATAACGCCAATTCTCAGGGTCTTCAATCCAAGAAGGGTCGTAGTAGCGTGGATGATGTGCTGTCCAATATTTGAAGGCATTCAGCATTAGATCGGATTCAGCACCTTCTTTAGCCAGTTCAGGATACTCTTCATTTAAAGCCTTTTCATAAACAATATCACCAGCCTTTTTATAGGCTCCGAATTTTGTTTCGCCCTGTTGGCGTAGTTTATCATACTCTTCCCAATATCGTTTTCGCCATCCTCTATTGTATATCGGCAGGAATAATCTACGTTCGAGTAATGCCGCAGTCTGTATAGCGCCAGAACCGATGTTAGGAATGAGTTCTTTAAAACCTCTACCCAAAAGGTGTAATGAACGCCAAAATGTGGATTGAATGTCATCGACGCCGCCATAATGCTGTTTTTGATACGCAAGTGCATATTGATTTATACGCCCCTGTTGAATTATTTGATTTTTAAACTCTTGGTCGATGTTTTTAAAATCTTCTGGAAAAGTCATCCAGGCATGGTATAAGCGGTCTATCTCACCGCCAGGTCCTTCAAGATTAGGAGCATCGGTAATTAAGACTTGCTGACCATTCGGTCTAACCAATGAAAATTCATTTGCTATACCCATAATTTGTATCCTCATCTACTGTATGACCGTAAATCAAGTACCTGAAGTTTACCTTTAGACGGCACTGCGACTATTGGATTGCCATTTTCATCAAGGGGAAAAGTTGTACCGATAGGAGGTGGGGGTGTAACTTGAGGTACAATTGTCGTAACGGTTGGTTGTGGTGTTGTTTGTGCATTGGGAACTTGTTTATTATAATTAACAAGCATATCTCCTAATCCACTTGATGATTGTCTCTTTTGTATGCTTCCTTTACTAGGTACTGATGTTGTCGGTTGAATTGCTTGGTCCATTTTACCGCTAAGAAATTGGTCCAAGAAACTTGGTTGTTGATGAGTCAAGTTTTGATATATATCCAGGTATCGTTGTGACAACATATTATATTCATCTTGGTCCATCTTATCACGTAATGTGGCTAAGGTCATTAACGCATTAACAACACCTGGTTCACCATGCCAGCCGTATATTTGATTTTGTAAACGTATGGCTTCATTAGCGTCATTAAAGGTTATAGATGGCTTATCTAATAACTCTTCATATCGTTTTAACATTGCCTGTTTGTTTAATGCAACATTGTACTCAAGTCTTTGCATCGGCGTCATAGGCGTCGGCATGGAGCGAAGGATTTTGTTGTAATTGAATTCCATTTCAGCAAGTTTACGTTGGTTCTCGGCACGCATGTTCTCAAGTCGTATGCTAAGATCAGCACTTTTATCCGCACCGTACAGTTGTGCGTAGGTATTGACCATTTCACGTAAATTAGCCATACGAGTCTGTTCGGCACTTTGGGCTAGCATTTCGTTTTTGTACGCAATATCAGTAATTGCCTGTGCCCGTTGCAAACCGAGTTGTTGGCGCTGGAGATCGAGTTGTTGTTGTTCCATGCCAAGACGACGTTCGGCTAATGCTGTTTCTTTTGCGAAACGTTGCTTCTCGAACCGTTCACGTGCCATGTCAGACAAAACTTCAGGTCGTACCAAGCCGTAACCTTTAACGCTAGATGTACCTTTATCGGTAAACGTGCCAATAAGCGAGGGTAAACGTCTCACCAACTCGGGAAAGAATTTCTGGCTAAATGTCAGTTGTTGTTGAGGTTGCTGCGGTTGCAGTTCTTGAGGGATAGGAATTTGTTGGGGTTGCCGTGTAGGACCAACAGCCAATTGTTGTAATCCCTGATTGAGTGGGGCAGCAAACTGTGAAACGTTTGTATTGACTTGTGGTACGACGGTTGGTTGTGGTATTGTTAGTGCATTGGGAATGTGTTTAATATAATCAGCAAGTGTATCTCCTAATCCACTGGCTCGATCGAGAGCCTTCGTTAATGCTTCCGTTGACTGCTGTGCAACAGGTTGCTTTGGTGAAACGACCTTACTGTCTGGCTTTAATGCCGCTTCGAGTTTATTTGCAACTGTACCTGCTACGGCGTTTGCTGCCGTATCAGTAACATAATCCTTAAGAGCATCCTCGAGGTTCCCACCACCAGCAACATTAGACCCCACTCGTACGGCTGCATCTAATCCTGCTTTTGCACTTGGACCTAAACCTGGAATAGCAGATACGCCAAGAGATGCTATGTCGCCAATTACACCCCAACGCTTGGCTTTAGCCTCTTTCTTTTCCTGTTCTTTGCGCATCTTTTCGGCAACTGCGGCTTCGGTCAATTGGGAAAGGTTATTAATAACCTGTTGTGCTGTTGGTGTAACCGCCGTTGCACGTGCTAGAGCGTTAAATAACGCCGCAAGTTTTGTGTTTCCCATAGCGTTTCTCCTACAAAATGGCGAAGAGCGCACCGACTAATCCAAGTGCACCTGTGACTAGTGGAGCGACACCTTCAATAAGATTTATCAATGGTCCTTTGTACTCAGGTAGGGGCGATACACCACTTATGGCACTTAACGATGAATTGAGGTACTTGTGCAACTCAAGAGCCCACAAAACGTTAGCGCTTATATGACTTAAGAGGTCACTGTAATATTGACGATATAGTCCAATAATCAACTTGTCTAACTCTATTGCAACGCCAGCGGCTTGTAGCATAGCATTAGACATCATAGCGCCTTTTCGAACTTCGGCTTCGTTATAGTTCATAACAAAATCAGGACGTTTTAGGGCTAATTGAGTTTCAATCTCACTGCCGACTTTATTGACATCTGCTTCGTGTTCACGTTCAAGCATGGCTATACCAAACGCTATGGCAGAGTTGTTAATTGTAATATTTGCGTCAAGACAGTTGTTAATGAATTTTGAAATATTGGTCAACATTCCTGTACGGGTTACTTTACCGTAGTTGGCGACGTTGGTATAGATTACTGTGCGGTCGTTAAAGTTGTCGTCATAAAACGGAATCGCCTGCGTAACCAAATGTTGTGCAAGGGTTTGCGTTGTCAATGCGGGGTAGAAATATGAATACAATCTACGAAGATATTCGTAGGCTATATCGTGCAACAGCATATTGTCCCCGCCGTGTGTATAGTCTAAATCATACTTGATATTATCAGGGTCGTATGGCTCTAAACCTGACATATCGTAAGGATTACTGGTTAATGCGGCGTTAAATAGTGAAAAACTACCAGGAGAGGTTATACCGTACTCACTCGGGTATATGCCATACAACATGTATTGATGAGCGGCTTCTTGATAAGCGGCATATCCAGGCGGCGTTCCACCCATATTACACCTCCAATTCCACTACATAGTGGATAATTCCACCGTAGTTTTTGGAAAACTGTGCAAGTTTTTCGAGCCTCGTATAGGCAATTATACTCTTGATGTCATCTTGTTTACATAACTGTTTCAATGCCTTTAGCCCCTTATTCCAAACGATGGGCAAGAGTGACTTAATGGCAGTTAGACTATAAATTAGAAGTGTCTTTTGTTTAGCGATGGTGTCATATACAACCCTCGTCGACATGATACCAATAACATCCCCCTTACCATCTTTAACCTGATAGGCAGCCCATACAGTAAGGTCATTAGACTGTACACTTTGTATAAGCGATGCCTTAACAGTTTCATCCTCTTTAATTCCAGGCGGCAACGACTTAGCAATGGACGAGTATATCCAATCCCATCCATCCAACACCTGTTTGGTCGTAAGTCTGACTATGTAACAATCATTATCTGGCAACTGTTCCATATTCCATCACTCCTCTTGCACCACTTACGTCGTCGAGTTTCCAAATAACATTAACATCATCAATATAGTTGTTTTCGTTAACGGTTCCAACAATTTCAAATTGAAACTCTATGGCTACCAGGTTAAACATCGTTGTTCCACGTTCATTAAAACTGTACTCATGTACAATCATATCACCAGATTGGCTATTGCGAGTATACACATACAAGGTATACGCCAATGGGTTGTCACAAACAATTTCCACGCCAAAGACGCTTTTGAAGCCCCGACTGCCGAAGTCCATGACACTGGAGGTCAACTGCACAGTATCGTCTTCGAAATCATCAAACGACCCATACAGCACACCGTTATGGTGATAAAGACTGACAAACGTTCTTTGTATTTCGCTCAATGCGCCATTGGCAAATATATAACCGCTGGTCGGAAAACTAATGTATAAATCCTGCTTAACGGTATCCAGATGCAGCACTACTTCACTAAGCGATTCTTCGCTAAACAAGTAATCATATCCAATGCGTTGTATCTTGTTATCCGCCGATTGTGTCCACAAGTTGCCATCATTGTCTATAAAATAATTACCACTTTCCATTCCCACTGCAGCGTGGCGGGATGGTATGCCTTTACCAGATAATACGTCCATACGTCCATATGTAGGCAACGGCGACGACACCCGTTTAAAATATGATACGCCATTTGTGCCATATGCACAAAAACCATCACCAAGTACCTGGACGTTCAAGATTGTACCAATCGACGGCACAGTTTCCCATCCCATGTCGCCACGTCTGTACAATTCTTCAAATTCATGTACAGGTGCATTTGTTGCACGATCTATAAAAATCTCTCTGAATCCTGCACCACCGACGCCCGTCCAAAAAACACTATTCAGTCCACACATGCCAACCGTGCTGCCGCCAATGGTGATGTGGAACGAATCGAACCCACCCATGATGATGCGCCCACGCTGGTTACACAATCCTCTAACGTGTATAGAAGGATTTACATAGCAAATAGCATGACTTACACAATACACCAAATAGTGTCCATTTGTACCAACCCAGTTGTTTCCAAGCGGCGCAATAGTCCATATGCCATCATATTCAAACGTATACGGCTCAACGTACGCACAGTCGAAGTATGTAAACGTGCCGATGAAGTCGTCACTGGTAACGATTCTCGGCATCTCAGGATCAGTAGCCCTTATGTAACCACACCTAAAATACCCATCACTGACGACTTCAATACCATGTTCGAATGCATTTAACTTAAACGTGCAACTTCCTCTCACAACATCTACAACAACACCAAAACGGTAAAGTGTACCTGATACGATTGGCTCAATCATCGTAGTAGGTGTAATCGTACAACTCCCGACGCATTTTACACTTGTACCATCAACTGTACAATCTCCTGTAAACGCCCACGTATCGGCACTAAAGTCATTGGGGTTTTGTATTACACCGTTCCACTCATCTACACGATACATCGGCAACGTGTAGTTACCGATGTGAAATCCATCCGCATCAGCCTTGTAGACAATTCCATTAACCTCAAAATACTGCGGATACGGATAGTCAAACTCACTATTGACCTTCGTCGGTGCTTCCTTCAGATGAGTCTCCAAGTTCAATGGCGTCGCCTTCAATCCAAGCAGATTCACCATCGCTTCCGAGTTCGTCCTCATTCGGGAGTCTTGCCGAATCCCTTTTAACAGGGATTGCCGTAGTGACAGTCGCTGCTTCATTCACAGTCTCCAATGCCATAGGGTTACCAACCGCTTCAGGTGTAAACATAAACGATACCATAATTTTCACATCAATTGTATTGCACCGAATTTTCATTACGCAATCACTTGGCACAAGTACATCAAAGGGAATCTTCGTCGGCTCATTAGCCTTTACTTCAAACCCGATACCTTGTATTTTGTCGCATACACGTTCATCCTTAAAATTCTTAACTGTCTTAATGAACATTATTTCCCCATTAACATCATGCGTAGCAATAATTGTCATATTCCTAGCCCTGCCAGCAATGGGGAACACGTGTACGTTTATATCTCCACCATCGGTTAAACAATTACAATTCACCATCATCTGGACATTACGTCCACTCTCGTCTTCTCGCCTCAGCATTTCTTCCAATATTGCCATACGGGATCGTTCTTGTGCACGTTTAAACACACCTTTATAAGGCATCGTTAGCCCTCCATTACCAAGTTACCATCGCCAAAGGTCATGTTAATCGAATCTCTGACGATGCCGTCGACCATGTCTCTAATACTATTAAGCATCAGCCCCGTCTTCTCGGGGTTATCATACTCCAACGCCAACAGATAATGGGCACATCTTACAAGCACATCTGGGTACTTAACAGACCAAAAATTACTGTCCCCATCCTCCATTGCACTAAACCTAACACTCTTAAACTTCCCATTCACTATCAACTTTGATCCCTCAACACCAACAGGCTTAAACAATATAACGCACGTCTCGCTTTCAGGTGGATTAACGGCATTTAAATCCCCCAACTCAGCCAGTTCTCCTGACGTCATGCCCTCCAACACAGGCGACAATCTACCACTTACTAAGCAATACGCATAATTCACATTAACCCTACTATTCTTAAACAACGCATAATGTACACGTGTCAACTTATGCATCTCATCATTCACAATATACAGCACGTCTTTTGGATGCATCAACCACTTAACATACACCCTATCCTGTCCAACAGTCAAGTTCTCCGCATATGTTCCCGTATCCATGAAAACAGGTGTCTTTGTTTCCAACAACGTTAACGCACCATCCAAGTACGTTACCGCTGCCGTATCCAAATCCCCCCGTCCGCTCACACGCTTGAAATAATCTATAATCTGTGCTTTAGTCATATTGACCTCTCGTGTGGGGGATACTTTCACTTTTGGAAAATATCCCCCACTAGTTAATCTTACGACATGGTATTGTCTAATCCGATACCATCGAGGATAGCGAAGGTCTCGGGATGGTGGAATTCAAGCCCTGCGACTGTTAGCCATCCTTCTTTACGGGCGAGGGATGCTGCAGGACCGCCGTCCTGTTGAAGGTTATCACGAGTTACACGAGTTTGACGAGTGTAACGTTCAACGATGTTGCGGGTGTCGAGCAACACTACAGTCCAACGATAGTTATCGGTTAGAGAAAATAGAGGATGAGTCTTGAAGAGAAGTGGAGGTACGGTTGGGTGGTTCCATTCTGTGACGGTGATGCCATAGGCAATGTTGCCAGGACGAAGTTGGATTTCGCTGTTGTATTCGGCAAGTTGTGCGATACCAACCATTGCGCCTGTACCACAGAGGGCGAGCATTTCGTTGGACATGTAACGTCCAATTTCCTCAAGAGTGACGTCTAGCCACAGTTTACCTGCTTCACGCCAGGTTTTACCTTTAAAGCGTGGGTCAGTAGAAGTGTGGAAGGAACGAATGTTTTGAGGAGCGTAGGTACGAATCATGGGAATTACTCCCATTGTGTACCAAATAGGACGCCCTGTTGCGATGTCGGTGGTTTCTAATCTCCTTCCGAAGAGGTAGGCTTTTTCCATCTCAATGCCATGGAGTTCAAACTTTTCACGTTTTTCTTCCTTCAAAGCATCGCCGAAGTAGAATTCAGTGTCCTCTGCCATCGTACTGATTTCGTACGGCGTCCAGAATTGCTGAACGTAGTTGTACATCCGCACGGGGTTGTAATTGACGGCATTAGGAATCGATCCGCCTTCGGGTACGGCATTGCCGATGATGGTGATGTAATCGGCATCTACAGGATTCGGTCCACTTGTGTCGGCAACTGTTGCTTCGATTGTGGATAAGGTGATGCAACTGTTGTTGCCGTTTACCAATACGCCAACGACATGTCCAGCACATGCAACGGCGTTCGATCCGCTTGTACGAAGTTCAGCCACGTGACCAGAGCGGAATTCTTTGGCGACGTCGGCTGCGACTTTTACGTACAGGATTTTACCAGCGGCATTTGCACCAGCGGTATAGGCTGAAAGCATGGTGTTGTCGTTATAAACCCCGCTTACCGCACCGCCTTGCATCGGGAAGCCCTTCGACCACCAACTAAACATCGGGTCTTTTGCAGGTTTGGATTGCAACATGCCAGTGATGGCTGTGAGGGGCAACTTGCCGTTGGGGTAGAGAAATAACATTCCTTCACGAGGTGTCTTAGGACGGAGGTCTTCAGACCAAGTTCCTATGCCTCGCATGCCAAGTCCATATGGTAATGCATTCATATATCAATCTCCTTGCTGTTGGGGCATGTTCGATGCCATGACTGTGTAGTTGTTACCGTCGGACCAAACTACTGCGTAGATACCAGAACCAGTGATTGTAACACTGGATAAGCCTTCGCCTGCAATTGTTACGTCGCCAGTACCACTCGCAATTACGACTTTAATGATGCGATTGGGTACTGCCGATGCAGGCGGAAGAGTTATGGTAAGGTCATTAGTTGCTGTTACGACAGCACAGATGATATCGCCAGTTAGCGTGGTGCTCGACGATATGTATGTCGTGTTGTAAATTAGGTTTAGCCCTTGGGCGGCTAAGGTGTTGGTATCCATATTAACCTCCTAATAAGTCTAACAAATCCTGTTCAGCCTCGTTTGGACGTCCACGAGCAGGACGACGAACGTTCTGCGGTCCAAGCATACGACCACTGGACGAAGTTAGACCTAATTCCTTTCTTGCTGTTCGTGCGACTTCATTCAATAACTTGGCTTCACTCCATTCTGGATGTTGTGCAGCCAATACTCGTGCCACGTAGGCACAATAGCCTTTATGCTTTGCGAGGTCTTTATTGACGTTGTAGAACTCCTGTGCCCTCTTTTCGGCACTTTGGTTGTGGGTGATTCTTTTTTCAATGACTTGGGGAAGTTCCTTGGATAGTAACTCACGTGCAGTGGTGATTGCACGAATATAGACGTTATGTAAAACCTTGTTAAACTCCTCGTAGGTGAGGTTGTTAAATTCGTCTGGGGTTAGGAATGGGCTATCATCTACTTGAGCGTTGATAGATGATTGTGCCTCCTTCATGTCACGAACAAGTTGATTGAGACGAGAGATTTCGGCTTTTAGTTTAGACAAATCCTCATCTTTTTCAGGCTCTTCCTGTTCGTCATCAACTTCTTCCGACTGCTGTTCCTCCTCGTCGTCAGGGTTATAAAACTCATCAGGAAGGTCTTCTTGTTCGGGGGTGTCTTGTACGTGTTCGTCAATAGTCATGTGCTTTCTCCTTTAGTTCCAGTTCCTTAGCCATTACTGTGGGTAAAGTGTACAGTTCTCTTAATTGTAAGCATCTACCCTTAAGGATGCACAGTTCCTCGAGATTGCGGTTTTGTGCGTCCTCGAGTGCGACGTGCATAACCTCAAGCGTAGCGCTTAAGTACTGTTGGATTGCCCTCCAAATGGGGGTCTCACTAAACTCCTGCCATTGTCGGGCTGTAAGCATTAGGGGGTTCTTGTTGTCCATAGGGCATCATGTTACCTTTCGCTAGTTCTTCTTGTATCATTTGATCAGGTGCTACCTGAACATTGTCAATTGGTGGTACGACTTGTGCCTGTTGGACGAAGTCTTGGATGTTGCGTGCGCCGAGTAAACGAGCGGCGTGTAGAAACATCCTGACGAGGTCCACACGTTGTGCAAGTGGTGGCATTGAGCCTACGATTTGCATTAATTGTATCCACAAATCACCGTATTCGCTGCCGCCCAAAAAGGAGTCTTTGACGGCGACGTCGTAGCCAATTTGAAGGTCACGAGGTTCGACGTAAAGACGTCTGTCGGTTATCTGCAACTGGTCACCGTATTCCCTCATGAGTACTTGGTCCCAACTGCCAATTAGTTTGACCCACGTCGGCTGGGACATATATTGTTGGGTTTGAGATGCCATCAATTCGCCTAAGTTGCGCATGCCCATAACACTACATACACGTGCAATGCGTGCTAAACGGGAGAGCGCACTCATACGAGTGTCTCGTGTCTCAGTGGCTGTACGACGTTCGCCAGTTGGACGCATAAATCCTTGTAGGCTATCGACGGCGGCGCTTGCACGCTGGATGAGGTCCATTACGATTTGAAGGTCGTTCATATGGTTACGGGTTACATCAGTGACCTCAAGTTGTTTAATCGCTCCGTCGAGTCCACCAGCCGTCCAACTACTGTAAGTTGTACGGATGATTTTACCTGCGGTTGGCGTCATCAAGTCGTCGATGTTGATACGGTTGGGATCGACGACCAACATGTTGTTAATGCATTTGCGGGTGTTGACGATATGGCTGCTGAGCAACCAGTCAGCATATTCTTGGAGATTGTAGATTATCTCTAACCTGCCTTGAGGGGAAACGGAGTATCCATCGAAATCTGGTGCGGCGACGCAAACAGGGAAACATTGATGGTCATAGTCAAGTTTGGAGGCTTTAATAATAACCCTATCGTTAGCCAGTTCAAAATTCCAAATCTCGGGCAAGTCGCTGTCGCCGAGTTCCCACTCACTTGGGATGAGTTTGACCATCATTGTGATGACGTCGACGGTCGTCGTGTATTTGTTGTCGTAATCAGTATACATACCATACTTGTCGCCACGACCGTGTTGATTTAGGTTCAGTTTGGACTTACCACGATAGTCCTTGAGGTATTTGCAGTTAAAATACCCCTCACCACCAGCGTGTTCAGCCTTTAGTAAATCCATTTCATTAGTCGTACTGAACCAACCAAAGTATTCCATTTTGTGTAATTTATTAATAGGACAATTTACATCAGGCAACACGCAATATGGATCGATGTTTTCGAACTCGTGTCCTTCCCACAAAATGTTGGGTTGGAAGCCCTCAATCGACGCCAGGAGTTCGTCAAAGGCATTAGCCACTGTCGGTTTAACTGGACCAGTACGAACTGTCCAAACTGGTACGACGAATCCCATGCCGTATGCTAACATGTCCCTCCATTGTGTATGAAGAGCCAGTTCCAACTTTCCCCTTATGGCTTGTTGTTGTAACACGTGCTGGAGTTTGATGGCTCCAATCGTGTCCTCTGGTCCAATACCTTCACAAGGAAAGAAGATGTCCTCTAGGAATGCTTTTGACAAATAGGTAATAATCGTGTCCAATACTACAAAACTCATCGGCACGACAATGGATACAGGTTTGCGGGGGTCGTTGGCTTTGGTAATGCGTTCTTCCTCGCTCAATGGCACATATGCCGTCAAGTTGTGGTCTATTTTACGCCAACTGTCGTATCTAGCAGACATGACACTGCTACTGTATACAGCACGTCCCATTATCTCTGTGACGAGTTTTTCGTGTAATTTGGACGTAGGACGAAGGTCCAAATCATTCGGATATACATAATCATACTCTGGCATTAAATTACCTCCCACGAAGTGGTTAGGGCTGGCATTAATTTCTTCGCATCCACGCTTCTTCGGCTAATAGTAGGTTCGCTATCGCCGATAAAAAAGCGTTCCCCTTCATGTAGTATTTTCGGTAAATATGCAAAAGCATCAGCGATATCATCGTACCTCCCACGAGGAAAGGATAGAAGTTGTTGCTCTAGTTGTTGACATATAGATGGGTTATGATATACAATACCCATACGATAGAACGGCAGTAGTGCTCCTATCCTGTCCTCTTTCTTCCTCAAACCCGTATGCAATACCACCAACTGACAGTTGATGCCTCGTCTACGCATTTCATTTTCAAGTGGATATGTCACAAACGATCCCAGACCAGCGTCTTCGACACCAATTACACTAGCCCCCAGCCGTCTCGCCATCGAAAAAATCTCATCGTACATCTGATCTGGATACATCCTATCGCTAACGATGTCCATTACATAAATGCGCCTGTTCTTGGCACTAACTCCAACCCCAACGATTGCCGTATAGTCCGTCGTATTCTTAATCACCCTGGCAGGATCAACCAATATCGCACACTCAAGGTCGTGGCAGTTGTTGATATCCTCATCCGTGTAGTATTTGAAATACTCCCGTCTAAATCGCTTCGTCTCCTCAACATTAGTGCTGTTAAGCCTTTCAAGATACCATTCCTCTAGTGTCCCCGTTGCCGCCGCCGCTGCCCGTTCTTCAGCCAACTCTTCATCTGTAATAAACTCAGGTGCAAGGGAATGCAGGTTTTCATCACAAATTGACAAGTACGTTGTATGCCATCCGCCCTTCTCGAGATAGAGTGGCAATGCATCGGGATGCTTTAACGTATCGATATACACAAAACGTGTTGGTTGTTCCTCATTACCGACCAAACTATCCGCATATAGGGGGTCTGAATAAAACCAACGACGAATGCCTTCTCTGTTGGTCTCCGATTGCACTTCCTGCTTGTCTTCCAAGTCGTCAAATACAATCACATCGGGTCGCCACTGTCTCCACCTAATACCACGTACCTGTTGTAAACAGCCTCGTGGTATTACAATCGTAGAGCCGAATGCAACCCACGATTTCTTGGAGAACGTCTGGTCGATGTCGTTATCATTATCCGACACCGTCACGTCTCCGAAAACGGCACGAACAGTTGGACTTGTCAAATTGAACTTGATGTTTTCCGTTTGCATAACAGCCAGTTGTTCACTATGGCTAATATACAACACAACCTTGCATTCCCTGTACAAAATCATTCGCTCAATCCACGCACATACCAGCGACGTTTTGCCAATGCCACGAGGCGCAATGATCAACTTCTTGCAATGCTCCTCGTCCTCTAGCACCTCCAACACCTTTTTATGAATGGGACTAAACTTCATCGTAAAGGTCTCGGGATGCATTACATAGCAAAACTGCTCTAAACTAGCATAACATTCCGCTAGTATGCTTCTGGTATGTTCATCAAGTCTGATCATTTAGGGATACTTTCCGTTTTGGAAAAAGTCCCTTTTTCGAGGACTTCTTCTTTTTAGGAGGTTTACCTGTCTTTAAGGATAAGCCTGTTAATGCTTGGGCAATGCGAGCCGCTGAACCCTCGTCCTTGCCCTTCTTTTTTAGCGCAGTGTAGACTTTTTCAACTTTCGTTCCCTTTGGCATTGGTTGTGCTCCTTATGGTGGTTAAGAGTTGTTGAAGTTGTTCAATACGAACCTGCTGGCGCAGGATTTCACGTTGGGTGGCAGATTCTTGGAGTTTGTTTTGTTCTTTGGCGAAATTGATGTAGGATTCTAGGGCTATTTGGGCGGTTTCGATTGAGGCTTGTAGGATGGCTATTGTAGCGTTGGCGTCGGGAGTTGTGGTTACGATGCCGTCGGGAGATTTGACGGTTACGCAGCCATAAAAGAAAAGTAGGGCAATGAAAAGGGCTATTAGTTTTTTCATTGTGCTGTATCCTTTTTACGCCAAATGGCGACGAACCGTGAGATAAGTGGAGTAAGGATTAGGGTTAGGAAGTTGGATATGGCTTGGTCATCTCCTTCTGACCATGGAAGGAGTTGAGGGTTAAAGGATCGAATTGTGGAGATGATGATGTAGGGTACGGCTATGCCACCTGCTGTGCCGATGGCGACGTTTTGTGTAGTTTTACTTTGGAACAATGGTTTCATTATTTGCATCTCCCGTTTCAAGTGATTGTAACGTCTGTAACCTCTGAATAGATCCCGTATTAATCCCATAAAGAATCCTCCAGTATTTTTCATAGGCTTTTAAATAATCCATTGCGGTGGCTTTGCCCAATGGAGTGTTGTAGTATCGTTTTGCATAGACTGCCTGCTCGTATGAAGTGGAAGGAATAGGGGAAGGTTGGGCAAGGTACTTTAGTCGTGCGAGCAGGCAGCCTAATGCATCTCCTTCTGGGGTCTGGAGTAGGGGCAAAATGGTGGTGGATTTGACGTTCATTATGTCGATGAGTGGTAGTTGATGACGTTGGATGTAGTCTTCACACCTGTAACGGAGGTAAGATGGTTTGATAAAGAGCCTGGTTAAAAGGTCTTTGGCAGTGTCCCATTCAACTTGGAAGAGTGAAAACGCCCCTCTATCTGAATCTGGTGAGAAGCCCATTTGACGACGGTATTGGAAATGGCTCTCATGAGCGGCTGTCATGAAGAGTAGACGGGCTACGGAATAGGCGTAGTCGATTGTCGGGGGCTTGGTGTTGAAGATTGTGATGGCACAATCTTGGCAAAGCGACCAAACTTTTTTAATTATGTCTTCCACCAATCGTCTCCTTTAAGTTGTCCATTAAAACTGTTAAACGTTCAACCGATTTAATGAGGGCGTCGAGTTTGTCCAATACAACTGTTTGGTTTATTTCCAGGTAATTGATTTTGGTCTCACAGATGGCAATGCGTTGGTCTAACATAGTATTAGGTCCAAAATAGGTTACCGTACCTGCGGTTACGCTACTGGACAGAATCATTGTTGTCAGTAGGACTATTAGTTGTCGCATCGACATTATTGGTTGGTTTGTCGTCATTCTTTACCTCCACTATATCAGCAGCACGCATACGGGCACGGGCTTTTATGGATTCGATTTCTTCACGGGAAAGGTTCTCGTTAATGCTATGGATTTTGGTTATTTTACCTAAGCCTACACGATCTAGGACTTGGAGAGCGACGGTAGTTTTGTGTTTGTAATCGACGTCGATTTCGCCATACATGATTGCACGTAAGTGTTTAGTGGCTTCGGTTGCTAGTTCTCGCAGGTCTTCAGAGGCTTCGGTTATTGCGGCGTCGTAATCGTTCTGGATTTTCTCGATGTGACGCTTGGCTAAGTCACTGCTTAATACGACGTAAACGTATTCTTTTGTGACGTGGAGACGTTTGGCAATGTCTGTGTTCGTTAGACCCAAAATGTGTAACCGTATCATCTCACGATGAACGGCGTTCAGTTTGGTTGGTTGCCATCTATCTACTTGACTCATCTGCTGTCACCTTGTCTGATAGCCACTCCATGAGGGCGTTAATGGCGTATTCAAATGCCGCTAAACGATCTGGAACCCGTGCAGGAAGTCCAATAGTGGAAAGTGCTTCATTAAGCAATCTAGACTTACTTTCGTCTGTTAATGGCATCATGTAACTCCTTTGATACAATGATGTGTCCACTAATACCTGCATTGGCTGCAATGCGTTGGATTTGCATTACGGCTTGGTATTTGATGTCGATGCCGATGGATTGAATGATGTTGTCTTCAAGTTGTTTCGCCTGATCGTCTGTTAGGATGCCTTCAATCATATCCATGAAGGTGTTGAAGTTGACGGCAGCGAAGTTGCAAATCATGTGAGTGTCGTTAAATTTACCCATTAGTTTACCTTCCACCAAATTATTTGACCTGGTTGACCATTTTGACCGCCGTTGTAGCCTTGTCCACCGCTTACGTTAAGTGTTAAGGCGTAGTCATAGCCTTTGTGGCAATAGACGATGACTATTACGCCTCCACCTCCTCCACCACCGCCGTAGGTGTCGGTTTCTGGAGCAGGTGCTCCGTTTCCACCTTTAGCCTCAATTGAACCTGATCCAGTTATAAATTGTGCGGCTATAATGACTGGACCACCACCTTGTCCGCCACCACCGCCAGGGTGTTCGCCTCTCGGTCCATATATAAAGCCACTTCCACCTCCGCCACCTGCTCCACCAGTGTAGCGAGTCATGGATGTTGTGGCTAGTTCACGAAGGTTCAATAGAGAGGCGATGTCTGAGATTGGAATCATGTTTGACGTGGTAACCTTTCCACCGCCACCGCCACCTGCACCTCCACCATTGCCGCCGTTACCACCTAGCCCGACGACGCTAATACCACCTTCACCACTAACAGCCCCTCCACTTCCACCATTTCCGCCAAGTAGCAAGCCACTGGAGAAGCCAGATCCTGGCATTGATCTGAATCCTGGTGCGCCGTTGCATCGTATGGTGCCGTCGACAGTTAATTTTTTACGTACGAAGATACGATAGCCAGCCGTGTCGAGGATGGTACCAGCAGTGACGGTAAGGTTGTTGGCATAGATGTCACGGGTCATGAACGTCATGGAGTCAAAGGTAACGTCGCCATCCCGACCGTCACCGAAGTAGTTGAGACCGACGATTGGATTGCTGCCATCGGTAATGGGATCAACTGGCAGGTAATTGGCGCCGTAGTGGTAACGTTTAGCGAGGCGAAGGGTGTAATCGTTGTGCAAATAGACGAAGCCGTAGAGATAGCGGTAGTCGGGGTTTAGGTATTGTTCTTCTAGGATCGCAGGCATTAATACCAAACATCCTGGGGCGTCGGTGTATGTTTTAGAACTCGTTGCCCAGAGGAATCCTTGGCGACGAGGGAAGGTGGCGTCGTATTCCGCAACTGTACCACCACTTTGGATTGAAGCGGTATATGGATGGTAGTCTATACCACCCCACACTTGTAAGTCGCCGTCCCAAACGTCAAGTTTACCATACAGATACGAATCGCCGCCTTTGGCTCTAATGGACTCCGCTCTATAGACTGATGCTGGTCGGAGGTCGTCGATTTCAATACCCCTCAAATTAGACACCTTATAGGGACTTGTTCGGTTTAACTCGATGTGGATGCCCTTCATACTCCAGGGGGTGGAGGAGTCGCTGATGAAGAGGGTGTTCACATAGCCGATGATATTACTCGTATGTACACCACCTGTGTAGGTAAGTGTCCATAAACCATAGACCATCGAGTTCGGCGTCGAGCAACGAGTGTAGATGCGTGCTCCGATTTTGGCTGAATCGACGCTTGTGCCTTCGCACGTCACATTTAAACCTCTACACGGTGTTGCTGTTATTGATAAGCCGTAGTCGCTTGCCGACGTCGACGCCGCTCTCGACACTTGCAACAAGCCCGTCACGGATACCTTTTGTGTCGTCGAGCCAGTGCCATAGACTGTTAGCGGTGACGATACCCAATTGCCGCTTGAGTCGTAAAAGGACGTCGTTAGAGAAGTCCAATCTGTGGATTGGAAGTAGATTCGTCTAATCCCATTGCCAAGTGCAAATGCGGCGCCGTAGCCACCCATGCCATGGACGGCACAGAAACTGAAATTCTGTCCGACGTAGTGTTCAAACATGCCGTTGGTCGTCGACGAATAAACGATTGTACCGTTGCCGCCTTTGCCGTTTAATTGAACCCGTCCCTGGGGGCTGAAGACATTGAGGGTGGACGTCGTACTCGTAACGAGTTGTTCAATGTAGTTGTTGTCGGTGTGTTGTATTTTATTGATGGACGAGACGCTAGTGAGGAGGACAGTGTGCTGCTGGCTAGCGCCCCGTCCACAGCGATACTCAAGTCGGTTGACGTCGGCGGCAAGGCTCAAGGATGTGCGGTTGGACATCTCGACGCCGAAACTTATCGACGGTGCCGACGGATAGCCAAATTTAACTGTACAGGTTGACGGATAGATTAACGCATACTCAGTTGGAGTGTTGGGCACATAGACGATGACCTTGGCGTTTCCGATGGGGGTTAGTCGAAAATATCTAATCGTTCCTTCGATACATGACGAGCCCGTGAAGTCAAACGATAGCGTCGGCGTGCCGCTCAGTCGGTTGTAGGCGTTGTTGATTGACGGGTCGACGGCGTTGAAGATGATACTCTTGCCAATGTACGTCGGCTCGTTCTGCAATCGCTTTACGATTTGTGCGTAACTCAGAAACGCCATCTTGGTACCTTTCCGTCGTTGTGTCGATTATACTCGCCGTCGGCTACTTTGTCAACTTGTTTGTTCTGGGAATAGAGGGTAGCCCCCTGGTGGTGATGGCTTCTGATGGGATTGGTTTAGTGGGATAAATTGGGGGGATGAAAGTCAGCGCCAAATACGCATAAAATCCCCCTTCCACCCCCCTCCCTGCGGATCTAGTAGAAAGGAGGTGAG
>ERZ795060.1970-NODE-1970-length-22121-cov-6.602284_pt1 | contig 22121 bp, 10 predicted proteins | sample MGYA00375144_ERZ795060 | MGnify/ENA primary metagenome ERZ795060 (study PRJEB30189, sample SAMN05720157) | activated sludge metagenome | isolation source: anaerobic digester from wastewater treatment plant | place: Japan | collected 2015-05-15 ...
GACGGCGGGCCAGGTGGCGCTGGTGCGCGTGCTCATCAACGGCTTTGAAGTGGCACGTCTCTCGAAGCCGCCGTACGAGTATGTGTGGAACCCGGCGCAGTACGATGCCGCCACGCATGAGGTGATGGTGGAGGCATTCGACGGGGAGGGCATGCTTCTGGATGCCGATGCGGTCTATCTGCGCGTGCCCCCAAAGCGCAGGTGAGGTGACGGCTTCGGCGAGGATGGGAGGAGCGCATGCAGCTGCGCGAGGAGGAGCTGGAGCTGGCGACTCGCCGGAGCGTGATTGCCCGGGTGCTGCGCACCCGGTTTGACGCGGGCGCGATTGCGGAGGAGGCGTATCGGTGCCTACTCGGGCGGATCGAGGGCGCACGGACGCGCGAGGCGCTCGACGCCGTGCTCGCGGAGGTGGAGAAGGCATCGGCAGGCGCGCCCGGGAGTGGATGATGGTACTTCGGCGGTGGCAGGAGCTGTACGCGCGAGCGGAGAGCGCATCGAAGACGTTTTTCTCGGAGCACTTTGGTGACCTCTGCGCGCGCTGCGCCGAGGCCGCGGAGACCGCCGCGGATCCCTCCATCTGTTGCTGCAGGCGCACCAACTTCGTGCCGGAGATACTGACCGACCCGCTTCTTGGCGAGCTGGCGGACGAGAGCTTGGGCCATAGCCTCTACGCTCTTTCTGGCCCTCACAATAGGCGCGGGTGCGCGGCACTCGGGCCGGCGGGCTGCCTCCTCCCATTTGGCCGCCCGGATCCATGCCACGCCTACATCTGCGATGCCCTCTACGATTCCCTGGATGCGATCCTGCCCCTCGACCTTCTCTGCCGGATCCGAGACGCGCTGGAGGTGTACTCGCGCATTCGCGAGGCGCCCCGGCGTGATGACTCCGAGTTCCAGGGGTGCGTGGCGCAGGTTGCCGAGCTCGAGGCGCTCTTCTCGCTCGCTTCCGAGCAGATCTGGGCGCAGAGTGCCGCCTTCGCGCTCCGAAAAGAGGAAGCGCTGCGCGAGATGCTCCCGCCCGCGCCAATCGGATAGGAGCGCCAGCCCGCGCGCGAGCAGCAAGGGCGGAAGCGCCCTTGCCACCCGCTCCATCCGCGAGCCGTTGCCGAATCTCGATGGGAGCCCGCCTAGCCGACGACATCGTAGCCGGCGTCTTCAATCCGCTCGCGGATCTCCTCCTCGCTCACTTTCCCCGGGTCATACACCACGGTGACACGCTTGGCATCCAGATCCACATCGACGCGTTCGACGCCACCGGGCGCGGTGATTGCGCGCCGTATGGCGCTCGCGCATCCCTCGCAGGTCATCCCCTCCACATGGAAGGTGCTGGTACGCATCTCTCCTCCTTCCGCCGCTTTCGCGCCCCCGCTCCCGCCTCAAGCGGTTGCAACGGCATCGCCTTCGCCTCCTTGGGAGGAGAAGCGGGAGCCGCAAGGGAACTTGCAGATCAAACCGGTATCCGCCGGCGCACCGTTCCGTGCCGGCTCTCCTCCCGAGAGAAGAGGTGTAGCCATGAACAGACGCTTTCTGCCGGGCATCGCCCTGGTGTTCCTCCTTTCGGCAGTCGTGCCCGGGTTTCCCGCGAGCTTCACTGGCGGGGGGGTCACGCTCCAGTTGGACGACCGAGCCCGGGTAGTGGGTATGGCCGTTGGAGAGAAGGCGCTGAAGGTCGCTCCGGAACCGCTGGTGGCCCTGTGCGATGTTTCGACCGGCGAGTTCGTCCCCGGCACGGTGGTAGGGGGCGATGCCGCGACGGGGTGGCAGCTCGATTTCGGAGCGGCGCGTGCCCGGGCCACGCTGATGGTCGCTCCCAAGGGCGAGCGGCTGCAGTTTACGTGCGACCTCCAGGGCGAGAACCTGCCGGCGCGGGGGATGCTTCTCCGCTTTGCCTTTCCCTTCGATGCCATCGGTTGGCAGTGGTACCAGGATATGCAGACCGCGAAGCCGATCGCCGCGGCCGAGGTGTGCGAGAATGTGGTGCCCCTGCGCGCTTATGCCGACCTGCCCGAATGGCGCGACCAGCCCGCGCTACGCATGGGCTATACCAACCGCAACTTCTGCACGGTCGTTGCCGGGCCAGTCGGGCTCTGCGTGGCGGTGCCCCTAGACCGGCCTGCCACCTTCCGCACCGCCTATAACGGGCCCCAGAAGCGCCTGGAGATGGTTTATGACTTCGCGCTCTCGCCGGACACGCGCCGCCCGAACGCGGTGAGCTTTGCGTTTGACCTTTACGCATGCGACCCGGCCTGGGGGATGCGGAGCGCGTTGCAGCGGTATTACCGCATCTATCCGGAGTTCTTCAAGGTATACCCGCGTGTGCAAGGCCAGTGGATGGCTTTCGCCCGGCTCTCCGAGATCGATAACGCCAATGAATTCCTCTTTGGCCTCCAAGAGGGTGCTCCCGAGCCGGAGTACGACGACAAGCTCGGCGTCCTCTCCGCGACCTACTTCACGCACGCCGGCATGTTCGCCAACATCCCGGGCTACAACCCGGAGAAGGACCCGCTGCCTCCCTACGAGACGCTGGTCGCTGCCATGGAAGCGCAGTTCGAGCGGACCACCAAGCTCAAGGGCCTCTACAAACAGGTGGGTCTGCACACCGCCGAGGGGAAGCTGGACGTGCGCAAGGCAGCGGTGTACGGGCATTTGCTCGCGCAGTTTACCCTCGATCCGGAGCTCACCTATGGCGAGTGGACTCTGAAGCGAGCTCTGGAACAGACAGAGCAGATCAAGCGAACGAAAGGCGCCGATCTGGACGGATTCTACTACGATGGCCTCTCCACGGGCCTGGATTACAACCCGGAGCATTTCAAGACGGCGGATGCACCCTGCCTGTGGGATCCGGAGGCCAAGAAGCCATTCCTCAACAACTTCTTCGCCTCTGTCGAGTTCGCGCGCGCCGCGGCGGAGCTGCTCCGCCCCAAGGGCCAGATCACGATGATGAATGGTGCCTTGGAGAGCAGCTTCTACGTGGCGCCCTGGCTCGATCTGTTCGGCGCCGAGACGGGCGTGCGCATTCCGCGCGAGAGATTCAACTACATCCGCACGATCATCTACCACAAGCCGTTCCTCACGCTGCTCAAGGGGAACTACGAGAAGGTCCTGGGGCGCCCTGAGGTCGAGCTCTACATGAAGCGCTGCCTGGCCTATGGCGTCTATCCCGGTTTCTTCGACTGGTCGCCCAGCGGCCTCGGCCCCGGCGGGCAGTATCACTCGCACCCGCGCTACTACGAGCGTGACCGGGATCTGCATCGCAAGTACCTGCCCCTGTGCCGGGCGCTCGCGCTGGCGGGATGGGAGCCGGTGACGTACGCGCGCTCCTCCGCGCCTGCTGTCTTCGTGGAGCGCTTCGGACCGACGCAAGAGGGCATTGTCTGGTGGACGCTCCTCAACGAGGACTCACGACCCCACGAGACCACGCTGACGATGGATCTGGGTGCGCTCCGCCTGGATGCGCAGAGCGTGCGCGCGGTGGATCTCGTCTCAGGCACGGCGATCCCGCTGGCGATCCAGGGCCAGACGGCAGTTGCCCGGCTGAGCGTGCCGGCGGATGGCGTCCTGGCCATTCAGGTGGCGAAGCCCGCGGCAGCCGCGGGCTGGCGCGTGGCGCAATCGATCGAAACCCTGGACCGCGGAATCCAGATGCGCGCTATCGACGCGGAGAAGCCTGCCATCCCGGTGCATTGGCGCTACAGCGGCCAGATCACCCGCGAGAGTGAGGGCACGGACCATTGCGTCGTCCTTGTCGCGGATGGCAAGCGCGACACGACTATCCGGCAATGGGCGATGCTCTTCCAACCGGAGCCGAGGGGGGTGAAACTGCGGGTTCGCGCCGCGGCTACGGGCGTGCAGGATGGCGATGATGCCCGCATCCGCTGCCAGCTGGCCTGGGTGACGCGGAGCTTCACGCACTACGAGAACGTCACCTTCGACTTGCCGGGCGGCACCTACGACTGGCGCGACTTCGAGTTCCCGATCCGGTGCGAACAACCCCTGCGCGCGATCCAGCTCTTCGCATCGCTGGGGGGCAAGAGCGCGGAGGCCCGCCTGCGGATCGCGTCGATCTCTCTTTCCGACGCGGTGCGCGACGAGTACGTGGTCGATGGCGGCTTCGACGAGTGGTACGAGCCGCAGCCGAAGGAGCTTCGCCCGCGCGTGGAGCAGCAGGTCTCGGAGATACGGGAGGGCCTGGTCCAGCTCGGGAAGAGCACCGGGCAGCTCTCCACGCCTGCGGCCCGGCAGGCGCTCTCTTCCGTGCTCGGGAAGTGCCGATCACTGCGCGAGATGATCGCGCGCGAGAAGGCGGAGAACGGCTGCCGACGCGTGCTCCGCGATCTGGAGACGGTTGAGGGGCACCTGGGACCGGTGGCGCTGATAGCGTATGGGGTGGCACCGCCCGTGATGAGTGGTCCGAGCACCGCTGTTCCGGGCGACACCGTGCGCCTCTCGTTCCCGGTGAAGGCGGCGGCGGGTGTGCCGGTACGCCGTTCCTTCGCGGCGCCGGGTGCCACGGTGGTGGCTCGCCCGGGCGGCGCAGCGCTCACTCTCCCTCGCGACGCGGAGATCGGCAGCGTGATCGAGGTGAAGGGCGCGCTTCACGTGGGCAAGCCGGGCGCAGAAGCGGTGGTCACCTCATCCCACAGGGTGGCCGTCATCGCGCCGCTGGAGCTGGCGCTCGAAAACCACGGCTTCGACCCGGAGGCCGGCACGGCGCGCCTGCGGGCCACGGTGCGCAACCACCGGGCGCAGAGCGCGCGCGTTGAGCTGGCGGCGCAGGCGCCGTCCGGCTGGAAGGTGACCGGGGCCGGGCCACTTTCGGTTCCCGCCTCGGCGGAGCGCTCGGTTGAGCTGCGCCTGGCGCCAGAGGGCGCGAGCGCCGCCGGGATGGTGGACGTGAACGTTACCGCGACGGCTGGCGCCGACCGGTGCAGCGCGCGCGCCTTCCTCCTCCACATCCCCAAGGAAGCGAACCTGCTCAAAAATGCCGGGTTCGAGGAGGGGAACACCGGCTGGTCGGCCAGAGCGGAGCAGATCGACCAGACAGTGGCGCGAAGCGGCAAGGCGTCGCTGAAACTGGAGAACCGCGTCGTTGGCCAGACCCAGGTGGGCCAGTCGGTGACGCTCAATCAGAAGGCACCATGCCCCATCCTGGTGCAGGTGTCGTCGCGCGCGCTCAACGTGAGCGGCGAGAAGGGCAAGGGCTACGCGCTCTACGTCGATATCTACTACACCGATGGCACCCCGCTCTACGGGCAGACGTTCGACTTCCAGACGGGCACCACGGAGTGGCAGTTCGGCCAGGTGTACATCGAACCGGCCAAGCCGGTCCGGGTGGTCAACGTTTACCTGCTCCTCCGGGGCAAGAGCGGCACCGTATGGTTCGATGACGTTGCGGTGATGGAGGACCTACGGCGCAAGGGGAACGTGGCGCGCGAAGCCCAGGTGACCGTAGACAGCAGCTTCAGCGGCTACGACTCGAGCCCGGTGAACGACGGCGTGACCGTGGGCGAGGGCCTGCATTGGACGAAAGAAGCGTGGGCCTCCGCCGAAGAGGCGCGACCGCACTTCATCGAGCTGCGGTTCAAGGAACCGAGGAGCATCGCGCGTGCGCTCGTTTACTGGTCGCTTGATGGGGGCGTGGCGCGGACCTCGCGCGAGATCGCGGTGGAGATCCCGGAGGGCGATGGTTGGAAGCGCGTGGCGCTTGTGAAGCCAGGCGCGCCGGAGCCAGTGACGGAGATCCGGTTCGCGCAGCCGGTCCAGTCCGAACGCTTCCGGTTCGTCCAGCCGATGGGTGCTGGCCCCCAGGGCCGGCCCAACCTGATGTGGGTGCGCGAGGTGGAGCTCTTCCCCGAGTCCACCGCGCGCTAGCCCGTATTATTCTCTGGTGGATGCTTCGGGCTAGAGTTCGGATGGAGCGGGCTGCCGGTGGCGCTCAGGCCCTGGTTGCCCGCTCCTCGGCTGAAGTCGCATCCTCATATTCGAACCGGGAGTTACTGTGTCCAGCCGGATTCCTTCTCTCGATCTCAGGGAAGTGAGTGGGGAGTCTTTGATGTCCTATCGCATCAGTTGGTTTCTAGCCGCGTGTTTGGCCATCCTCTGCGGAGCGCCCCTCGTAGCGGCGCCGGCCGAGGTGCCCCTGAAAAATCCCTCCTTCGAGGAGGGTGTGGATCAAAGAGGCACTCCCCTGGGTTGGCAGCGCTATGGGGGCGGTGGCCAGGGCCAGCGCCTCTCGGTGGTGGACGTGCCCGGCGGGGGGAAGGCGCTGCTGATCGAGGATGGCGACCCGAACGCGGAGATCGGGATCACCCAGACGGCGCCTGCGCGCCCGGAGGAGGTCTACCGGGCGTCGGTGCGCGTTGGGCGCGTCGCCGGAGCGGATGCCGCCGGTGCCTACCTGCAGCTGCGGTTTCTCCCCTCTCAGAAGTTCGTGCAGGTGGCCTTGATGCCAGGCGAGGGCATGGCGTTCCGCGAGGTGAGCGCCACGATGCAGGCTCCCGCTGGCACCACCGGGCTGATGCTCTATCTCTACACGCACAAGGCCCCCACTCCGAAGGTGATAGTGGATGATGTGAAGGTGGAATCTGGCGTTGAATTGCCTGCTGACGCGGTCATTCCCGAGCCGGTTGTGCCGGTCTATGACCGCCTGAAAGAGCTCCACCTGCGCACCGATCTGGTGCGCGGGGGACAGCCCGCGATCACAATTGCCGCGCCATCGCGCTACCGGGCCGAGGCCGGCGCGATCCAGGCCGCGATCCGCGAGGTGACGGGAGTCACGGTGCCGGTCGTCTCGGATGCGGCGCCCGAGGCGGCGGTGCCGCTCAAGGGCCACCTCATCCTCCTCGGGAATCGCTCCACCAACCGGGCGATCTCCGCGCTTTACGACCGCGCCTACACCTTTCTCGACCTGAAGTATCCGGGTCTGGGCGGCTACGTGGTCCGCTCGCTGCACAGCCCGTTTGGCGATGGCCGGAACGTCCTCTTCGCCGGCGGGAGCGATGACGAGGGCGTGCGCCGTGCTGCAGAGGCGCTCGCGGCGAAGCTGCGCGCTGCCGGGGGGAAGCAGGGCGAGCTCTCGGTGGGCTGGCTGATGGAGATCCGGCTTGGGCGCGGGCTGTCGCTCCCGAAAGACGTGCGCCAGATGGAGCTCTGGGAAGCCTCGCGGATGTATGGCTCTTCCGGCTACTTCGGCTGGAACATCCTCAGCAAGCTGATGGCCGCCTACTACATGACCGGCGAGGAGTGGTGCCTTCGCGAGTTCCTGCGCTACGCCTTCCCGGACGCGCGCGCTATCAAAGAGCTCGAGGAGTGGGATGGCGAGCGCGTTGAGAACAAGAGCGCGCCTCTCAGCGGCCCCTACCACTACTCCGCGCACATGATGATCCTCCTGTGGGATCTCATCGAGGAGAGCCCACTCCTCACGGATGCCGACCGGCTGCGGATCACCAACGCCTTCGCGAAGCAGCTTCCCCATCGCGTCGTCGAGGGCGTCTATGCCGCGACCTCGCTCCCGGCCTACGTGGGCGACCGGCATCGAGACTGGTCCGCCGTCTCGCTCTACTGCCTGGGCCGTTACTTTCAGAAGGACTACCCCAGCCCCGTCTGGGAGCGGTGCATCACTGCCACCCACCAGTACTTTAGCGCGCTGCGCGATCACCACTGGATGGCGGGGATGAACGACCACCTCTTCTGGTACACGTCGTTCTACGATCCGATGCTCAACTACATGATCCTCAGCGGCGACCGGACCGCCGTGGAGAACGGGAACCTGGTCAAGGCGCTGCGCACCCAGGAGATCCTTTCCACCGGGTTGGACGCGGATTGGGGCCTGAAGGCGTCGTCGCTCTCCTTCCTCAACAAGACGGCCTACCTGACGGGCGACGGACGCTGGCTCTACTATCGCGAGCGCACCGGGCTCGACACCGATTGCTTCCGCCTGGGGCAATCGTTCTGGCCGGGCGACGAGCTGAAGCCCCAGGCGCCGGAGGATCTCGTGGGTCGGTGGACGATCCAGGCGATGCCGAAGCCGATGTGGCTTCAGCGAGCGAGTGGCATTCCGCTGGAGCAATCGTTCCGCTGGGGAAGCTACCGAAGCACCCTGGGCCCCGATGGCGACCTGGTGATGATCAAGGGGTATAACGGCGCGGGCCGTCTCCCATATCACACCTGCGTCCTGATGGAGCTGCGCCTGAACGGCATGACGCTCCTTCAGGGCTACCGAAACCAGATCCTTTCGAGCGCCGATGGCATGGTCGAGCCCCAGGTCCCCCTCGATGGCGCGCTGCTTCATCACGGAGTCCTCGGCCAGACGGCCAGCGTCGTGCTGGAGGTGCCGCGGCTCCCCTTCAACCGGTGGCGACGCTCGCTTGCGCAGCGCGTCGGGCACTACGCGCTCATCGTGGATGACCTCACCTTCCGCACCGACAGCGACAACATGAAGCTGGAGGTGAGCTGGGAGATGCCCGGGGCGAAGTGGGATCCAAAGGCGGGAGTGGTACGCGTGCCCAGAAAGGCGGGCGTCGGACTGCCCCCCGGGTGGATGCACCTCCCCGCGCTCCGGAGCGAGAAAGTGGCGTGCGGGCCAGGAACGCCGCAGGAGCTGCTCTCGCGCCTGCACGACCTGGGAATCCTCCTGCTGAAGGCTCCGGGGCCCGGCACGTGGGTCGAGACCTCCTTCACGCTGGCGAAGCCGTTCCGAGGCGAGGTGTATGTGGACCTTCTCAACTACCGTGACCGGGGGCAGATCTGCTTCCTGCTGGACGGGCGCCCGGTGGGCAGCGAGGTGGACCACTACGACCTGGGTGCGGTGCCCGCGCAGGTTTCGCTGGGCACGCACGCGCTCGCGGCTGGCGAGCATGTGTTGCGCGTGGAGGTGACCGGAAAGCGCGCAGAGGCGACAAGGCATTACGTGGGCCTCGTTGGCGTCTCTCTCCGCCCGGAGGGCGCACCGGCGCAATCGACCTCCGCGGTGTATGAACTGCGTTCCTCCGAGCCGCTGCCCTTCACCCGCCGCGACGACGCACTGGTGATGGAGTGGCGGGGCCCGGTGCGCGATGGAGGCCGGCGCTTCTTCTTCCACCTGTTGGGATGCAACCCGGATGGCTCTGAAGAGGGGCTGGCGTGCGCGCGGATCGCGGAGAACGCCGCGGCCCTGGCGCTTCCCGAGCCTGCGCTCGCTGTTGCCGGGAGCTACGGCGGCTGTGAGGGGGAGCTGGTGATCCTGGCCTATACCCATCTTTACGCGCGCGCGGCGCGGCGCGTCGGGCTGAAGGCACCGCTCCTCGCCGCCGACCAGCCGGTGGATATCGATTGGGATTTCGCCACGGGCGAGCTCCACGTTGAGGCCGGCACCGGGGCGACCGTGCGCCTGGCCCTGGCGCCCGGGCGCGTGCTCCTCGATGGGAAGCCCGTCTCGGGCCAGGCGGACGCGGATGGCCTCCTTGCCGTCCGGCTTCCCGCCGGACGGCATCTCGTGCAGGGGGCGCGGCCCCGAACGGATTTGAGCGCCGGGCTGGCTACGCTTCTCGCCGAGGCCCGGCGGCAGCGCGCGGTGCTCGTCGCGGCGTCGGCGGCGCCGGGCCCGAAGGCTCCGGAGTGGCCGCCGGCGGCGCGGGCGCGCGTCTCCGGCAAGCCAGGCAGTTCGGCCGTGGTGCCCGCACCGGATGGCCCGCTCCTCTGCGTGGCTGTGGAGAAGGCGATTCACCTGCTCGGTCCGGATGGCAAAGAGGCCGCCCGGTTCGAGGCGGATGCCGAGGTCCGCGTCGTCCACTGGTGGCCGGAGGCGAAGCTGCTCCTCGCCGGGTGCGTGGATGAGAAAGTGATCGCCTTCGACCTGCGCGGGCAGCGCCGGTGGGTCTTCACCTCCGAGATGGACCGCGCGGTGTATGAGGCGGGGAAGCAGTACTGGTTCAAGAGCGCGCATCCGGGCATATACGGGCTTTCCACCGGGCGCTTTGTGGACGGCCAGAGCCAGTGCTTCGTTGGCAGCGCATGCACCCTGGAGATCCTCGATATGGAGGGGAAGTTGGTCAAGCGCCTGCCAACCTTCTGGGGGCCGGGCCGGCAGTTCCTGCTCCTGGACGCGCCGGATGGCAGCCGCAACCTCCTCATCGCGCGCTGGCGCAACGACAGTGCGGCGATGGCGATTGTCAACAGCAAGACGTTGACGCGCACCGGCACCGGATTCTACGGGGTGCCGGACGGGCATACCTTCATCGGCGGTTGGGACTGCCAGAATCGCGAAGACAACTACGTCATCGACCTGGATGGCGACGGCAAGGTGGAAGTGGTCAGCGCGATCAACGGCACGTGGAATCGCGTCACGGTGTGGAACGCGGCGGGCGAGCCGCTGTATAACGCCCAGTTCGGGCCGGGCAACACCGCGCCGCGCGCCAATCTGCGCGGCATGGACGTGGCCGACCTGAACGGTGATGGCCGGCGCGAGATCATCGTGGGCACCTCGGGCGGGCTCGTGGTCGCCCTGGACCACCAGTGCCGGAAGGTGTGGTCGCGCGCTCTGCCCAGCCCGCCGGTGGTTCTCCGCCACGTGACGGCTTCCGGCAAGCCGTGGATCATCGCGGGCACCGAGGATGGCGGCGTGATGCTCCTCAACGGCGAGGGCCAGATCGTTCGCCAGGGCCGTGTTGATGGGCGTCCGGCGCTGCTTCAGGTGCTTGAGACTCCCCAGGGCCCGCTCGCGCTACTGGTCACCGAGACGGGCAACGCGGCGGGCTTCCAGATCGGAGGCTGAGGGCTACTCTGAGGCCAAGGGATCGCTACCGCCCCCGGTCATCCCGGGGGCGGTAGTGCTAGCCCGAAGTATTCATCAGAATGCTTCAAAGGAAGACTCTTCCTGGTGGCACGCCGTTGCCGCCACAAGCGCCCGGCGGCAGAGTGTTTTTCGGGGGCAATGCCCACGAACCCGCTGGGATTCCGAGATAAGGAGAGTGCCGCGCACGTGCGGAGCTCGAAGCTCCGCGCTGCTTGTGAGCGAAGCCCTGCCGGGCTGGGTAGGGGATACTCCCAGACGTTGCAAAACGGCGGTGGCTGGGAGGGGAAGCCCTGAAAGGGCTTTGCCGGAAAGCAGCGCGGTGCTTTTAGCGCCGCGCGCCGGGTTGCGCGCTGCATCCGAGGCTTCGGATTCCTTATCTTCGGAATCTCAGAAGAACCCGCGCCATGCTTGGCAAAGAGATTTTTCATTATACTGATGAATCGTGCGGGCTAGCTCGCCTGGCCGAGGCCTCCTCAAGGGGATCCGCCAGGCAAGCTGCCCGATAACGAGCTTTCTCGCACCACGCGGGCTAGGTTTCGGGTGCTGCCGCCGACAGGTCGACGACGATCACCTGAATTGGGCGCAGAATGGCGACGGGCGTTCCGTTGACGAGGTATCGCCCATGCACTGGGACGATCACCGCCCGGGCGCCACCTCGGACCACGACGGCCTGACGGCTTGTCAGGAGCAGCGGGATGTTGCCGACGTACACGACGGACGGCACCGCGGGCACGACGACAACAGTCGGCTGGGCCTGGTCGCCTGTCTCCTCCGCGGCCTCAGCGGATCCCACCGCCGGAAAACCCAGGGCGAGGCATGCGCCCAGGATCGCCGGAACGATTGCTCTCCACACGGTCGGCTGCCTCCTCTCGGCGGTGACCACGGGTCCCGCCGCGACGCGAGCACCGATCGATTACCCGTACCGGGAGGGAGCAAACCGGCGTGGTGCGCCTCTCGCGAGCCGGCAAAAAGGGCAGGGGGCAGACGCGACCCACGCCGCTGCGTAACCTTCGTGCCTACGGAAGTTCCAGCAACTCGCCCAGGGAGAAGGGTGACTCCGTGTCGAGGTAGGAACCGACGCCGTAGCGCGACGCTTTGCCCGAAGGCCGTTGCTTCTCCAGGAGAATCTGATCGATCCGGCAGCCCTGCACGTCGAGGGAGAGCGGTGTCCGGGTGTAGCCATAGCCCTCGTACCCGGTGAAGAAGTTGATGGCGATCCGCTTCCCGGCATCGGCGGGCTTGATGGCGGTTGCGTGTCGCAGTCTCTTCTCCACCTCCGTGGCGTTCTGGATCGTCACCGTGCCTCCCGCGGGATCGGTGGAGACCACATCGAAGGAGAGCGTGTACCACCCGGCAATGATCGGCTCTGTCGTCTGGCCATCGCTACCGCCACGCCACAGGTTCACCACGCGCACGCCTGCACCAGGCTGGGGGCGCGGTGCTGGGAGCGAGGGCGGCAGGTTCAACGCCTCGCGAAGCGCATCCGCCAGAATCCGCGCCACCAGGCGATAGCCCTCCGGCGTCGGATGGAGGAGGATCATGGCCTCCCAGTTTTTCGTCTCGCGGATAGGCTTCTCATATTCTACCCAGACCACCTTGTCCGGCGGAAAGGCGGTGGCGAAGCGCTCGCGGAGGAAGACGTTCGTTCGCGCGTTCGTTTGGTCGCGCAGCGGGTTGTCGGTATGACAGGGGAAGACGCTTGCGAGGAAGACCTTCTTCACGCTTGGCTTCTTCAGGAGCGCGTTGACGATAGCGATAATCCGCTCCGCTGTGCCTGCCGCGGTGCGCTCCACCAACGCCGGATCCTTTGTGTTGTTGTCGTTTGTGCCGATATGCAGGTGGTAGTATGGGCAATCAGGGATGGCGTCGATTCGCGCGAGGACCTTGGCCGTGCTGTTTCCTCCCTCGCCGGCGTGGCTATAGCCCAGCTTCGCGGTGTGCGTGCCGACAAAAGCGAGCGTTGGGATCTGCTCCAGGAGAAACTGGCGCCAGGTGTCGCCATGACCTGACCAGGTGATGCTGTCGCCAATCATGCAGAGGGGGATCTGCGGCGGTGTCGAGGCCGTGCCTTTCTCAGAAGACGCGGCAAAGCCCATGTGTCCCGCGCACAGGCAAATGGGCACCGCGAGGGCGAGAGAGCGCGCGGCTCGCGCCAAGAGTGCAAGCGCGCGGCAAGTGGTGTTGGTTCGGTTCATACTGCCTCCTCTGGACTATTGCTTCGTCGCAGAAGGTCATGTCGCCTGCAGGATCTTATGGTACTTCCTACCATCCGGCCCCTGCAGGTTCCGAGACCGCGGATGGAAGAGCCGTAAGGCGTTTTCGAAGGACCGCGAAGCGCACCGGCATTCCGGCCGGGTCTCGCGATCTGGGGGAGGGCACATGGTGCTTGCCAGCGCCGCGTGATTGTGTCATAATGACGGGGGGGAGTTGATGGACGCGGCGCTCGAGAGTTTTGGATTGGACCTGTCGGCGGGAGGCTTGCGGAATACGGCGAGCGCCCGGCAGGTGTTTGTTACCCTCCTGAAAGCGGCCCCGGATCCCCCCTTCTTCGAGCGCCTGGCGACGCGCCTCCTGGAGTGCCTGGCGGAGTGCGCCGACCCAGATATGGCGCTGGGGAACCTCCACCGGTGGCTTGGGCAGCTCGGTCACAGCCTCGCCGTGCAGCGCATGCTGGTCGAGGACCAGTTCCTCCTGCGCCACCTGCTCCTGCTCTTTTCGTCCAGCCAGTACTTCGCCGATATCTTGTGCCGCGACCCCGCGTACTACGAGCTGTTGGCCGATCCAGCGCGGCTTGCCCAAAGACGCACCGCGAAAGAGATTGCCGAGGCGGTGGCCCGCAGTGTGGCGCCTTTCCGCACCTACGAGGGCCGGCTGGATGCCCTGCGCCGCGCCAAGCGGCGCGAGATCCTGCGCATCGGCGCGCGCGACCTCTTCGGCCTGGCGAGCTTCCCGGAGGTCGTGGACGAGCTCTCGGCGTTTGCCGATGCCGCCGTGGCACAGGCCTACCGGATGGCCCGCGAGGAGATCGAGCGGCGCTTCGGTTCCCTGGACGGCCTGGAGTTCGCGGTCATCGCCATGGGAAAGCTGGGTGGGCGCGAGCTCAACTACTCCTCCGATATCGACCTCATCTTCGTCTACCGGGGGAGTGAGGAGCACGTTGCCTCGGCGGCGCGGATTGGCGAGCATCTCATCGAGGCGCTCGCACGGCCCACGGCGGAGGGCTATCTGTTCCGGGTCGACATGCGCCTGCGCCCCGAGGGGCAGGCCGGGCCGCTGGTCCGCTCGCTCGATGCGTATCGCGACTACTACGAGCACCACATAGAGCACTGGGAGCGGCAGGCGCTGCTGAAAGCGCGCTTCGTGGCGGGCGATGAGACGCTGGGCCGCGACTTCCACGCGCTCATCGAGCCCTATGTTTACCGCCTGGACGTCCCCCCCTCGCTGATTGAGGAGCTGCGCCTGAACAAGCTGCGCGTGGAGAAGCGGTGCGAAATGGCGGGCGAGCGCTTCACCAACGTGAAGGATGGCTGGGGCGGGATTCGCGACATCGAGTTCACCGTGCAGCTCCTGCAGCTTCTCTTCGGAGCGCGCGTGCCGGAGGTGCGCACCGGAAACACGCTGGAGGCGCTGGATGCGCTTGCGCGTGCGGGCCTGCTCCCTGCCGAGGAGTGTCAGCGGATTCGCGAGGCCTACGAGTTCCTGCGCGTCGTGGAGCACCGGTTGCAGATCATGGATGAGCGCGCGGTCCGCTGCCTCCCCCTGGCCTCCGAGGCGGTGGCGCGCCTCGCCCGGCGAATGCCGCGAATGTGGCATCACGATCCAGGCGCTGAGTTCACCGCCGAGTACCGGCGACATGCTGGCACCGTGCGCGGCTTCCACCAGCGTTTCTTTTTCGACCCGTTCGAGAGAGAAGCGGCGACTCCCAGCCGGTTGACGGCGCTGGGCGAGCTGCTCCTCACGCTCGATTCGGAGGACGCGCGGGCGCGCATCCGGCAGTACCTGGTGGCGCGCGGCTTCCTGGCGCCCGAGCGCGCGCTGTCCGATCTGGACCGGCTGGCGGGGATCGGCGGGCCACGAGCCAAAGCGGCGCGCCTGGAAGACCTGGCGCTGCTGGCGCGCGTCGGACCGCAGCTTTTGGAGACGGCGGCGATGGCTCCGGATCTGGATGCGGCGCTCTCCTTCGTGGTGGAGGTGGCGCTGAAGGGAGATCGCGAGGGCCTGTTGACCACACTCGGCGAAAGCGGATTCGCGCGCGAGGTGATGTGCCGTTTGGGGGGCACCGCGCCCGCAGCGACGCAACCGATCCGGCGCGAACCGGCGCTCCTCGACATGCTGTTCGAGCCGGAGGCGATTGCCTCGCCCGCGGATGAGCACTCGCTCCGAGAGCGGCTGGCAATCCGACTGGCGCGCCATGAGGACCACGAGGCGCGCCTAAACTCGCTCCGGCGGTTCAAGCGCCGGGAGATGCTCCGGATCGCGGCCGCGGATGTGCTGGCCGCCGTGGACATCGAGGGCGTGGTGCATCAACTGACGCTCCTCGCAGAGGTGTGTGTCGGCGCGGCGGTGGACCTGAGCGTGGACGCGCTTCGGGCGCGGGGCGACCTGGATGGCGAGCCGGAGTTCGCGGTTTTCGGCCTCGGCGGAGTTGGCGGCTTCGAGATGCTCTACCCATCCGATCTCGACCTCCTCTTCGTGTGCGATCTCCCCGAGGGCGAGGCTCGCGAGCGGTGCTACCTGAGCTACTCGCGCCTGGCCGAGCGGATCCAGGATGCCCTGACGCGCCTCCTTCCGGATGGCGACCTCTATCCGGTGGACCTGCGCCTCCGCCCCGAGGGCCAGGGGGGCGAGCTGGCCCCCTCGCTCGACGCCTGCCGGCGCTACTACGCGGAACGCGCGCAGACGTGGGAACGTCAGGCGCTGCTTAAAGCGCGCTTCCTCGCTGGAGACGTCCGCGTGGCCCGCGAGTTCTGCGAGATCATCCGGCCTTTCGCCTTCCCGGAGGATCCCTCGCCGGAGATGGCCGATGAAGTGCGCGCCATGAAGCGGCGCGTTGAGAAGGAGCGCACGGATCGCACCACCCGGGCGCGCGATCTCAAGCTGGGCCCAGGCGGGATGTCGGACGTGGAGTTCCTGGTGCAATGGCTGCAGCTCCTCCACGCCGGGCGGCACCCGGCGCTGCGCGAGCCGAGCACGCTCGCGGCGCTGCCAGTGCTCGTCTCGCTCGGTCTGCTCCCGGAGGACGAGGCCGGCATCCTGCGCGAGGGCTACCGCTTCCAGATGCGCCTGCGCAACCTCCTCTACCTGCGTTTCGGACGCCCGGTTGCGGTGCTTCCCGAGGGGGATGAAGACCAGCGGGCGCTGGCGCGTGCCCTTGAAATGGAGAACGCGGGCGAGCTGCTCGAGGCGTTCTACGCCCATCGCGAGCGGGTGCGCGCCATCTTCGAGCGTCGGTTCTACGGCGACGGGTAGGCCCGCCGTCCTGCCGGGCAGGAACGCGCGGTTTGTCCGCGAAACGTTGGGTTTGGAAAACGCCCGCGCCTTGACAAAGAGCGTGTTCGGGGCCTTCGGGAGGATTGGATGGCGCTGCTCGGTTGGGAGACCTATTTCGATAAAACTCTGGGATGCTGGATGGGGAAGAACTCTGGAGGCACCCTGGGCGGGCCGGTTGAAGGGCGCAAGGAGGCGCTGGCGCTCGATTGGTATCCCGTGGTCCAGGAAGGCGGCATCCCCAACGATGACCTGGAAGTGCAGCTCGTCTGGCTCCATGCCCTCGAAACCAGGGGAATCGCCCTCACCGCCGAGGATCTCGCCGCGGAGTGGCTGGATCACTACCTGCCCAACTGGGACGAGTATGGCTTCAGCAAGACCAACGTGCGCAAGGGTCTGCTGCCCCCTCTTTCCGGCGCGTGGAACAACTGGTTTTCCGAGAGCATGGGGTGCCCCATCCGCTCGGAGATCTGGGCGTGCGTCGCTCCCGGCCTGCCGCTGCTCGCCGCCCGTCTCGCCCGCGAGGACGCCATCGTTGACCACACCGATGAATCGGCCTACGCCGAGATCCTCTTCGCCGTCATTGAAAGCGCCGCGTTTGTCGAGGAGGATCGCGACCGGCTGATGGCGCTGGGGCTCGCCGCGATCCCGGATGAATCGCGCGTCGCGCGCGCCGTGCGCGTGATGCAGGAGACGTGGCAGCGGACGGGGAGCTGGGAGGCCACTCGCCAGGCAATCCTGGAGGCAGAGGGCCGCTGGAACTTCACCGACGCGCCCCAGAATATCGCGTTCACACTCCTGGGATGGTACTCGTCGCCCAATGACTTCGGCCAGGCGATCTGCGATTCGGTCAACTGCGGCTATGACACCGACTGCACCGGCGCGACGCTGGGCGCCATCCTCGGCACGGCCTGGGGCGCGCGCCGCCTCCCGGAGCGGTGGATGAAGCCACTCGGCGATTCCATCGCCATCGATCCCCGGCGCACGCGCCTGCACGCGGTGCCGAAAACACTTCAGGAGCTCGCGGAGCGCACGGCGGCTATCGCCGTGGCGATGCTGGCGCAACACGGCTACGCCTTCGGCCCCGGGCGCGTGCTCGAGGTTGCGCTTCCCACGCCGGAGGAGCTGCGCCAGCAGATGCAGGATGCCGGCCTGTGGCGGAACCGCCGCGATGAGGTGGAGCGCCGCTTCCATCATGGGCGCGTCCGCGTCCGATACCCTGGCGGGCCCGTGCTCGCCCCGGGCGGCAAGAGCCAGGTGACAGTCACCGTGACGAACGACACCGAGCGGCGCATGGAGGGGCCTGTCGCCGTGGCGCCTCTCGCGCCCGGGCTTTCGGCGAGGATCGCGCCCGAGGCGGTCGACCTGCTTCCCGGCGAGAGCGCGGAGCTTACCATCGAGTTGTCACTCGATGCCGGGGCGCCTCCGCGCGCCCATAGTGACGCGGCCATTGCCCTCCTGGCCGAGGGGATTGCCCCCTGGAGCTTCACGGTATCGGTCATTCGCCCGATGTATTGGCAGATGGAACGCTGGCCAGCCGAGGCGTATGAGAGCACCGAGGACGCGGCTCCCATTCCGGGCGGAGAGCGCGTGGCGGTCGAGGGAAACCGGATGCCGCTTCCGGAACCGGGGATGTGGGTAGGCCGGACGCGCGTGCTGAACCCTTCGGCGCACGAGCGCCCGGTGCGGATCTGCTCGCCGTCCAACTACCCGGTCCGCGTCTGGCTGAATGGTGAGAAGGTGGTGGAGAACCCGGGCGGGCCGATTCGCCCGAGCTATCATGCCAATCCGGCGCACCACTACGGGGCGGGAATCCTGCTGCCAGGGTGGAACGAGCTGGCGGCGGCATGGCTGCGCGGCGACGAGCCGGGCGAGGCGCACCTCTTCCTCACTGCGCCTGACGGTACCGGATGGGGAGACCTCGTCTTCGAGCCGTAGTCCATGAAGATGCGTGGCTACTTCCGGATGATAAGGATGATAATGCCTGGCGGCACGCCGCCGGCGGGGGAGGGATGAAGGTGTTGACACAGAGGATCCGGGTTTCGAGCCCGCTCTGGATGGCCTGGGGGCTCTTGTTCGTGGCCGTGTGCCTGGCGGGCAGCGCGACGCGCGTGCCGGCTGCGGCGCAGGATGGAAAGCCGCCCACTTATACTGCTTTGCCGGTGCGGGTGCCGATGAAGATCGATGGCGCGCTCACTCCCGAGGAGTGGGCCGGTATCGATCCGGCGAAGGCGATGGTACTTTCCGCCGGGGAAGCGACGGCGCGCGCCTGGGCGGTTCACGCGGGCCACTCGCTCGTGATCGGCATCGATGCCGGCGATGGCCCGACGCGCGACGAAGGAACCGAGTGGGGGCAGCGCGACGGCGTGCAGGTGGCGCTTGCGGCGATTGGCCAGCCGGACCAGGTGTGGGTTCTGCGTGGCTATACGGACGGGAAGTTCACCTGGGGGCGGCTTGCCGGCGCTAGCACAGAGCCGGAGCCGCAGCCCGCGAGGGGGCTTGTTTACCGGGTCCGGGCGCGCGAGGGCGGCGGCTGGACCGCCGAGTGCCGGATCCCCTTCCAGATCATTCGGATTCGAGGGGTCGGCCGGCAGCCGGTGGCGCTCCATCTCACCGTGCGCCGAGCCGCCCTCGATCGGTGGTTGACGTGGCCGGCGGGCGCCGGCCCGACGCTTGCGATGGGAAAGGCGGGAATCTTGGATTGGCCTGATGTGAAGCGGTGGGAAGAATCGATTCTGGCGTTCGAGGCGCGTGACCGGCAGAATCCGCCTCCGAAGGGCGCGCTCCTCTTCGTCGGCAGCTCGAGCATCGTCGGCTGGGACGTGGCCCGGTTCTTCCCTGACGTGCCAACGATCAACCGGGGCTTCGGCGGGTCGCAACTCGCTGACTCCGTGTACTACTTTGACCGGATCGTGCTGCCCCACCGGCCCAAGGTGGTGGTCCTCTACGCGGGAGACAACGACATTCCATCCGGAAAGAGCCCGGAGGTCGTCGCCGCGGACTTCGAGCAGTTCCTGGCCCGGGTGAAGCGCGATCTGCCGGGCACGCACCTGGTCTACATCGCCACGAAGCCAAGCATTTCGCGCTGGGCGCTGCGAGACCAGTATCAGAAGGCCAACGCGCTGATCCGCGAGCAGTGCGAGCGCGAGCCTCTTGCGGGCTACCTCGATATCTGGCCGGCGATGCTCGGCGACGACGGCACGCCGCGCCCCGAGCTTTTCAAGGAGGACGGCCTTCACCTGAGTGAAGCCGGATACCAGCTCTGGACGGCGCTCCTCAGAGATCACCTGAAGAAGGAGACGGCGTTCCTCCCGTGACAGGGGGAGTGGCATCTACCGGCGGCGCGCCCCTCATCGCCGGGCGCCCGCCGGTTTTTGTTTGAGAGCTGCCTCCAGCGCCTCGAACCCCCTCGACGTGGTCAGGTAGACCACCTCGGTTCCGAGGGGCGTGCCACCACTGAGCGGGTTGCCGAAAAGATCCAGGCAGGTGATCCCAGGCGCTTCGGGAAGCGTGTAAGGGGCATGGCCCACGTCGGGAGAGAGGGCGGCGACTGCTCGCGACCGGCCCGAGAAGAGGTAGGCAAAGACGCCCTCGCATGGCGAAAGGCACTTCACGAACCGCGTGTCTTCAATCAGCCAGGCGAGGGTGGAGTGGGCCGCGCCTTGCGGGTGGAGCGCGCCGTCGGCGGAGACGAGCGCCGTCCACGGATAGCGCACGCCGAAGGCGCCGTGGCCGTGGATGGTGTAGAGGAAGCTCTTCTCCACGCCGAGCGCGCGCTGGCTGATCAGGTAGCGTGCCAGCCGGTCCGCGGCGCTTATCACCCTGGACGGCGCGTCGTAGGGCAGCGTCCAGCGATAGAAGCCGTTTTCCAGGGGGCAATCGAGGACATTCCCCTCGCTCATCCACACCGGCCTGGGCACGCGCCCGAGCTTCTCCACGAAGGGGCCAATCGCCTCCTCGTAGCGCTTAGCCGGGGCATCCTGGGGCTTGCCAAGGATGCCGCCGGAGTAGTCGTGGTAGGAGATGATGTCGCAGCTCTCCACGGCGCCGTGTTCGAGCAGCTCGCGGGTCCACTGCCCGGGCATGGTGTTGAACCCGAGGATGCGCGCCCCCGGGGCCTCGGCTCTCGCCGTCTCATAGGCCGTCTTCTGGAGGATGGCGTAATCCTTGGCCGCGGTCTTGCTTCGGATCACGCGCTCTCTAAACGGCTTATCGGTCTTCTCCCGGTCGTAGCTGCCGATCCAGAAGAGGGTGCCCCACGGCTCGTTCCATATCTCCCAGTGATCGATGACGCCCTGGTAGCGCCGGGTGATGACACGGACGGCGTTCGCCCAATCCTCCATCTTCTTCGGCTGGAAGTAGCGCTCGAAGTAGCTCTTCGTGGGCTGGCCCCAATCGGTAGCCCATCCGGGCGCGGTGCTCAGCAGGCCGAGAATCATCAGCCGGTGCTTCCGGTAGCGGTGGATCGGCTCGTCGAAGAACTGCCACTTCCCCTTTTCCGGCTCCAGGTGTGCCCAGCCGATGTACTGAGTGCCGGCGTCGTGCAGCCGGACCCAGTTGCAGCCCACCGCCTTCGCCATCAGGATGTGCCTGGTGGTGGCGTTCGTGTGGATCCCGAAGGGCGAGTTGGGCGCGTCCTTGCCCCAGTAGCGCGGGCGGCGAAGACGGTGGACCACCAGCTCGGTCTCCGGGCTGAGGCGCCGGCCCGTGGCGTCTTCTACCCACGCCTCGATCCGGTGGGTGCCGTAGGACCGCCCGGGGAAGATCGCGTAGCGCATCCTTCCCTGGTGCAGCTTGCCTTGCCGGAGGCGCACGTCGGGCAGGGGACTCTCGACGCCATAGACGTTGACGACCCTCGCCTTGAGCACCGCGCCGGGAGCCTCGCCGGTCACGCAGTAGAGGACCACGGCGGGCTCGTCCTCAAACTGGACGAGGGCAGGGGAGGCGTCCGATGGGGGCAGGGCGAGCGAGACCTCGCACGGGGCCGGGGGCGTGTAGGCGGTCGTCTCGCGTCCTTCCTCTACTTGGAGCGCGTCGACCCAGAAGGTGCCCGTGGCTTCGATCCGGACCACGTGGGCTTTGGCGAAGAGCGCCGCCGTGAAGCTGACACGATCGCGCTGCCACTCATCCGTGGCGGTGAAAGGCGCCTCCGCGAGCGTTCGCCCGTCGGCGATGGCGACGAGTTTGCCCTGGGCGCGTCCTCTCACCGCCAGGCTCGCGGTGTGCTCCTTCCCGCTCCAGGGGGGCACCAGGAAAGGCGCAGTCGTGATCTCGATCCCCTTCTCGGCGGCAATCCGCAGCGCGGGGAAGCCGGACGGGCCGGGTAGCTCGCGGTCGGGGACCACGGTCACCTCATCGCCATCCGAGTAATCGCGCCCGATGAGCCAGCCAGCTGGCAGCCCGAGGGGGAAGCGCGTGGCGTGCGCCCGGTTCTTCGCCGCGGGCGCCGGATAGCGCTCGCGCAGTTCGGAGAGCAGATCCTCGCGCGAGAGCTTCACCAGGCGCAAGTGCTGGAGATCGAGGATCCCCTCGTCAATCCAGATCCAGAGCCCGAGTGGCTGGGGCTGCTTTCCCAGGCGAAACTCAAGCGAGTGCTCCTGCCACTCGGGGCCGATCTCGGGTCGAGAGGACCAGGACGTGGTGTAGGGCGCGCCGATGAAACGAATGCCCACCGAGCCACCGGTGCCCTTCGGGGAGCGCGCCGTGAGCGTGAGCCGGTAGAACCCCTCCTCCTTCTCGATTCCAGGCAGGGGATGCGCGAACTGGGCGCCGCCGCCCTTCTGGTGAGTGATCCGGAGGAACCGCCGCCCGCCCTCGGTCAGCACGCGGTATTCGACGTGGACTTCCTTCTTCCAGCCGGTGTC
>ERZ795060.1990-NODE-1990-length-21978-cov-4.918989_pt1 | contig 21978 bp, 15 predicted proteins | sample MGYA00375144_ERZ795060 | MGnify/ENA primary metagenome ERZ795060 (study PRJEB30189, sample SAMN05720157) | activated sludge metagenome | isolation source: anaerobic digester from wastewater treatment plant | place: Japan | collected 2015-05-15 ...
GGTGAGCATGGCGGCACTCATGGGCGGGACAGTGGGCGGAGCGGGGTTCGAAGTCCGCGGCGGCGATGCGCCGAGACCGATCCCGGAATCAGCGACACCTACACTATCGGTTCGATCGTGCCGCGGTTCCCAAGAGCGCTTTCGTCCTTTCCGACTGACCCTATGACTTCCCACCCACCCCACGCCACTCCCCCCCACAATCCTCCCACACCGCACCCGACCAACACCCAGGCGTCCTCGCATGCCGGATCGGTCGTCAACGGTGCCGGGACCGGTGTTGTCACGGGCGGAGGCGGAGGTAGCGGAGGGGGAGGGGGGGGGCTGCCCAAGACCTATCGCCCCAGCGAGCACGAGTCGCGCATCGCGGCCAAGTGGGACGCCGCGCGGGCGTTTCACGCGCACCCGGAAAAGGTCCTCAAGGGTGAGAAAAAGCCGTACTGCCTCTTTATCCCGCCGCCGAACGTGACCGCGGCGTTGCACCTCGGTCACGCGCTCAACAACACGCTGCAGGACATCCTGGCGCGTGCGCACCGGATGAAGGGGTTCGAGACGCTGTGGATGCCGGGAACGGACCACGCGGGCATCGCGACCCAGGCGGTGGTCGAGAAGCGCGTGCTGAAAGAAGAAGGCAAGCGACGCAAGGACTTCACGCGCGAGGAGTTCGTCGCCAAGATCCAGGCGTTCAAGGACGAGTACGAGGCGACCATCACCGCCCAACTCAAGGAGATGGGATGCTCGTGCGACTGGGACCGCCAGCGGTTCACGATGGACGAGCAGTGTGCCGCGGCGGTGCGCGAAGCGTTCTTCCGGCTCTTCAAGGACGGCCTGATCTACCGCGGCAAGCGCCTGGTGAACTGGGACCCGGCGCTGCAGACCGCCGTGGCCGACGACGAGTGCTACGACCAGGAGATCGACGGCGCGTTCTACTACCTGCGGTATCCGCTGGTGCGACACGAGCCGGGGAAGGGCTCGCCGAACGAACGGGCGGCGGACAAGTGGCACCCCGTCACGTGGAACGAACTCGCGACACGCGGCTACCCCGGCGCATCCGACCACCCCGGCGAGCAGCAGGCGTGGGTCACCGTCGCCACGACGCGCCCCGAGACGTACCTCGGCGATACCGCCGTGGGCATGAACCCGCACGATCCGAGGCTCAAGGCCCTGCACGGTCTGCGCGTGGAACTGCCGCTGGTGGGGCGCGTGCTGCCGATCATCGCGGATGATTACGTGGTGCTGCCCGCCGCGATGTGGAAGGATCCGGAAGAAGCCAAGAGCGACCCCAAGGCGCAGTACGCGACGGGGTTCCTGAAGGTCACGCCCGCGCACGACGGCAACGACTACGAGTTGTACCAGCGCCACAAGGCGGCGATCGACGCGAACAGCAGCGGCACCGGGCTCATCAACATCATGGCCCCGGACGGATCGATCTCGGACAAGCACGGCTGGAGCGACGTCGGCGACGCGCACCTGTTCGTCGGCCTTTCGCGTGAAGAGGCGCGGAAGAAAGTCGTGGCCGAGTTCAAGGCCCGCGGCCTGCTCGAAGGCACGCGCCCCTACCGGCACAGCGTCAAGCACAGCGACCGGAGCAAGGCGATCGTCGAGCCCTACCTGAGCGACCAGTGGTACGTGAAGGTGACGGACGAGCGCATGGCCGCCGCGGCGAACCGGGCGCTGGTGGGGGAACAGAGAACAGGGACGGCACTCGGTGGCTCGGGTTTAGGTGGCACCGGTCTCCAGACCGGTGTCGGCGGCGGTAGCCGCCGCTCTCATGCCTCTCTATCAGCCAATGACATTGAGCGACTTGCTCCGTCATTGAACTACGAGGTTCTTCGGAGTGCCGGATTCACTGCGAAAAATCCGTATCCACCCGGCGAACCATCGCCTGATTTCCTGCATCGCATTCGGAACCTGCCGCACATTGAACTCGACGGCGCTACGTACTTCGTGACGTGGCGCACGCGCGAAGGCACATTGACGTCGCACGAACAGACTCTGGTGCTGGAGACATTGCGTTACTGGAATGGCCAGGGAATCACGCTATTCGCGGCGACGGTCATGCCCGACCACGTGCATGCCATCGTCAAGCCGAGTTCGCTCGGTTTGGGCGAATGGGTCGCCAGCGTGAAGAAGTTCAGTGCGAGAGCCGTGAATCAGTCGAGACGGAGCGACGGATCACTGTGGCAGGATGAACGGTTCGACCACATCGTTCGCGACGGCCGATGGTTCGGCGCGTTTCTTCGCTATCTCATCCGCAACCCGGTCGAGGACGGCCTAGCTGAAGAAACAGCCGCATATGAAGGTACCTGGCTAAATGAGGCGGTGCTGAAGTCGCTCGGCATCGCGACGGCGGCTGACGCCGCCGACACCGGTCTGGAGACCGGTGCCACCAAAGGCAGAACGCAGGAAAACGACGCCACGCTGTCCTTCCACCCCGATCGCTACGCCAAGACCTACGAGCAGTGGCACGACAACATCCGGGACTGGTGCATCTCACGTCAACTCTGGTGGGGGCACAGGATTCCGGTGTGGCAGCTGGACGGACTTGCCGGCGAGCCTGAAGCCATGGATCAGTTCCTGGCCGACTTGAAACGTTGGCGGTCGGAAGGACGAATCGCGACCTCCGCTCGAGCGTCGAGCATCGTGCCACCCGCCGAGCAGCACATGTCATCTGACTATCCGGACACGTTCGTTTGCGTGAGGTCTCCAGCCGATATTGAGGTCATTAGCACACTCCAGAAATGGAGATTCGTTCAAGACCCCGACGTCCTCGACACCTGGTTTTCCTCCGCACTCTGGCCGCTGAGCACGCTCGGCTGGCCCGATCCCGGAGCGTTCAATAAGGCGAGCAACGCCGGGCTGCTCGAAGCGTTCAACCCGTCGAGCGTGCTCTGCACCGCGCGCGAGATCATCACTCTGTGGGTCAGCCGCATGGTGATGATGAACCGCTACTTCCTGGGCGAAGGCCAGGGCCGCGGCCCCGTGCCGTTCAAGGACGTCTTCATCCACGCCATGATCCAGGACGGCGAGGGCCGGAAGATGTCCAAGAGCCTGGGCAACGGCGTCGACCCGCGCGACATCATCGCGACGCACGGCGCCGACGCCATGCGCTTCACGCTCTGCCACATGACCACGCAGACGCAGGACGTGCGCATGCCCGTCGAGCGCGACCCCGCGACCGGCAAGAACACCAGCCCCAAGTTCGACATCGGGCGCAACTACTGCAACAAACTGTGGAACACGACCCGGTTCGTGATGGAGAAGTTGGGAAGAAGCGACGAAGCGACGAAGCGACGAAGCGACGAAGGGGTTGTGAAGCGGAGCGACCTGGGCCTGCTCGACCGCTGGATGCTCTCGCGCCTGGCGCGGACGGTCAAAGCCGCGGACGGCGCGCTGGAGCGCTACGAGTTCAGCGACTACGCCGAGGCGCTCTACCGCGTGCTGTGGTGGGACCTGTGCGACTGGTACCTCGAAGGCGTGAAGCCGACCGTGGAGCAGTCGCCGGCGCAGCGCGCGGTCCTGGGCCTGGCGCTCCGGACGATCGTGCGACTGCTGCACCCCGTCACGCCGTTCATCACCGAGGCGATCTGGGAGCACCTGCGCGACCTTCCGACGGGCGCGATCGAGGGCCTTCCCGACGGGCGCGGCGACCACGACCTTCTTTGCCTGAGCGCGTGGCCGACGCTCGGCGAAGCCTGGGTCGACGAGGACGCCGAGCGCGAGTTTGAGCGCGTGCGGGAACTCATCAGCGCCGTGCGCAATCTCCGCAGCGAGCACCAGGTGCCGCCCAAGCGGCGCGTCACGCTCCACGTTCCGTCGGCCTGGGGCGGCGCCGGGGGTGAAGGACGGTCCTTGCTCGCCGTCAGCGCCGGGCTGATCGAATCGCTGGCGGGCGTGGAGAAAGTCGAACTCCAACCCGCCGCGTCTTCACCCGCCGTGGTGACCTTCCGCGCGCTCGGGCAGGAGATGCAACTCTCGAACCTGGCCGACGCGATCGACGCCGGGGCCGAGCGTGAGCGACTGACCAGACTCATCGCCGACCTGGAGAAGACCGCGGGGACGATGGAGAAGCGACTGAGCAACGAGGGGTACATCGCCAAGGCTCCGCCGAAACTCGTCGAGGAAAGCAAGGCGCAACTGGCGAAAGTGCAGGCCGAACTGACCGCGGCGCGTCAGCGTCTGAGCGAGATCTGACGGCATGACGCGATGGCCGGCTCGAAGTTGCTGGGCTCTGGCGGCGGGCGCGACGGCGGCGCTGGCGCTGAGCGGTTGCGCCGCGCGCGCCGGCCCCGGCTCGCCGCGGGATTCGGGGGCCGGGGGCGCATCGGCGCAGGGCGGAGGACAGATGGCGGCGACCCGCGCCGGTGCCGAGGAATCCGGCCCGGACGCGGCGTCGGTGATCCTCAAACGCGTGGGGCCGGAGGTCGATTCCGTCGAGCCCTGGAGTTACGCGGGACGCAGCGGACTGTTCATCCGCACGCGGCACTACCGGCTCTTCACGACGCAAGCCGACGGGCTCGTGGTCGATCAACTGCCGCGGTTCCTGGAGAGCGCCCTCACGCGCTACCGGCGGGTGATGCTCGAACGAGAGGAGGAGGCGCTCCCCGCGCCCGAACTCCGCATGGACGTCATGGTCTTCAGCGACCGCGCCCAGTGGGAGCGATTCACGCGGCAACTGACGGGCGAGCAGTCTTCAAGGCTGCTGGCGATCGATCGCGGCGGGTACGCGTGGGGCGGAAAGGGCGTGCTGTTCGACATCGGCGAGGCCGACACGTACCGCATCGCGGCGCACGAGGGGTGGCACCAGTATGCGCAGCGCGTCTTTCGATCGGCGCTGCCGCGCTGGCTGGATGAGACGATCGCCACCGGCATGGAAGGGCACGCCTGGCAGACCGGTTCGGGCGGGCCGTCGGTGGTTTTCGACGCCCGCGACAACCCGGAGCGGCGTGAGACGCTGTCGCGCCTCGTGCGGGAGGGGAAGGCCCGGTCGCTGAGCGATTTCCTCGAGCGCGAGCCCCCGACCGGGGCCGGCGCGGACGAATACTACGCGCACGCCTGGGCGCTGCGCCTGTTCCTGGAGGCCGACCCCGCGCGGCGCGAGGCGGTGGTGCGCCTGCTGCGCGACGCCGCGGCCGGCACGCTCGACCGCACCGTCGCGTCGGCCCTCGAAGCACGCATGAAAGACCGCACGCAGCGCACTTCGCTGGGCGAGCGTCGCGGATCGGCCGTCTTCACGGCGTACCTGGGAGAACCGGAGGCGCTGGACGGGCCGTTCGCGGCGTTCTGCCGGCGGCTGTCGGGAGAGTGAAGCGGCGGGGCGATGGAATCGAATCGGGAGCGGACCGGCTCACTCGCCGGCCGCGGCGAGGACCGGCGTCTCGCCGTGCCCGGTCGTGGGCGGGACGCCCATGTACGCAAGCGCCCGCTCGACAAAGCGCCGGGCGACTGGACCCGCGACCATCGCGCCGTAGTACCGGTTGGCGCGCACCAGCGCCGGGCCCGGGTCATCCACGACGACCAGCACGACGATGCGCGGGTTCTCCACGGGCGCACCGCAGATGAACGAAACGTTGTACTGCCCGACGAAGTAACCGGCGCTGCCGCGCGGCATCTTCACGCCCTTGGGGCGCGGCGGGAGCGGGATCTGAGCCGTGCCGGACTTGCCGAAAGCGTCGTAACGGAACTCGCTCGACTCGTTCTTGAGGACCTTGCGTTCGAGGGCCTCGGTCACGCCGCACATCGTGCGACGCGTGAGCAGCGCAACATCGGGCGGGAGGACGCGCTTGGCGGCCAGGCTGTCCCGGTCCGAGGGAACGGCCAGCAGGCTCGCGGGCGGGAGTGTTCCCGCCTCGTCCCCCTGGCGAGCAAAGACAGAGAAGGCGCGGACCATCTGCAGCGGGGTGACGGCGACTTCGTAGCCCATCGCGACCGAGGACTGCGTGTAGTTCGTCCAGTTCTTCAGAGCCGTGACGCGCCCGCTGCTCTCGCCCGGCAGGCCCAGCTTGACGGGCGAGCCGAAGCCGAAACTCCGCACCGCGTCGTGCATCTGCTGAAACGACATGCGGGCGGTGCCCTTGGTCATGCCGATGTTCGACGAGTTGACCAGCACGTCGGTCCACTTCTGCTCGCCGCGTGCGGCAACGTCGGTGATCTGGCGCCCGAAGGGCGTTCGCCACGAGCCGTTCTCGGTGTCGAACATCTCATCGGGCTTGGCGAGCCCCAGCGCCGTGACCGTCGACCACATGAAAGGCTTGAACGTCGAGCCCGGCTCATAGATGTCCTCGACGCAGCGGTTGCGCGCGAGGGCGGGGTCCTTGGAGCGCCCCGCGTCGGACTTGATCGTGCGGTAGCGGGGTCGCGAACCGGCGGGCTCCTGACCGATGGGATGGTCCCACTTGTACTCGACCGCATCCGGCACGTCGCGCACGATGTCGACCATCGCCAGCACTTCGCCCGTGTGCGGGTCCATGGCGACCAGGCGTCCCCCCGCGGCGTCGGCGACGTCGATGCCGTTCCCGAGTTCCTGCTGCGCAATGTTCTGGAGTTCGAGGTCTATGGACAGATCGACGTCGGCGCCGCGCCGGGGCGCGACGAAACCCGTCTCCTCGACCCACAGCGGCCGGTTGAGCGCGTCGGTGACGTTGCGCATCATCCCGTCCGTAGGACGGACGGACTTGTCGACCATCTTCTCGACGCCCAGGAGGCCGTCGTGGTCGATGCCGACCTTGCCCAGCAGTTGGGCCGCGAGCTCGTCGGCGGGGACCTCGCGCACGGCGCGGATCTCGAGGTGCACGCCGGGGATCTTCAACCCCTTGACGGCGGCGACCTGCCAGTCTTCGAGCACGCCCGTGACCGAGACGTACCGCGAGAACCCGTTCTTCGGGTCGTTGGACGGGTCGTTGTCGGCGAGCCGGGCGGCGCGATCCGCGTTGGCGCTCATCTTCGGGACGATGCGTGCGGCGAGAGTCGGCACCTCGATGCCGGTGGCGTCGGCGAGCCTGGCGAGCGCTTCGCTCGGCGGGTTGGGGAAAACGTACGGGTCGACGAAGACGCGATAGCCGAAGCGCGAGGCCGAGAGGAGCCGCCCGCGCCGATCGCGGATGTCGCCTCGCACGCCCGGCTCGATCTGCTTGACGGTGCGATCGTCGATGAACCTCGACAGTTTCGCCCCCGGGTGCACCTGTAACTGCACGACGCGACCGAGCACCGCGACCAGGCAGAGCGAGAGCGCGATCGCGACGATGCGCAGCGTCCAATCGGCGCGGTCTCGGGGCGGGAGGGCGGCGGGAGCCTCGCCGGCGGTTTCGACCGCGGCGGCGGGCGCTGGTTCCTGGAGAGTGGCTGTCTCGGTCATAGGGGCGGAGCGTGGTGCAGGGTGGCTGGCGAGCCGGTGTTTCAGACCGGCGGACCAAAGAGTGAACCGGGGCATGCTCCGCACGCGGCGTGCCAGACCGGCACGTTTCCCGTGGCAATGGGTCAGGGCGACGGCGCTTCAACGATCGTCACGCTCCGCTCGATCTCGCGCTGCGCGTATTCCGTGAGGCGGTGCACGCCGATGGGCTCCATCGGGCCCATCGACTCGATCTTCTGCGCAACGACCCACGGCTGCGTCCGCTCCGCGATCTCGATGCGCAGCATCCACAGTTCCCGGTCATGCTCGGCGACGCGGCGTTGAACGGCGGCGAGTTCGTGGGCCGCCTGGATGCGCAACTGCCGGGTCGTCAGCAGCCCAACGCCGATGACGCCGACACCCAGGATGAGCACGCACAACTTGGCGAACACGGTGGACCCCTGTGCACTCGGGCGAAGGAACCGGACCGGATCAGCGGGCGGCGGCCTGCGAAGGGATCTTCAAAACCGTGCCCGCGGGAATGTTGTCCGGGTCGTCGATGACGTCCTTGTTGGCTTCCACCAGTTCGTGCCAGCGTCGGGCCGAGCCGAGGGTCTTCTGTGCCACCACCGACAGCACGTCGCCGCGCTGCATGGTGTAAGTCTTGCCGGCGGGCTTGGCGGGCGCAGGGTTCTCGGCGATCGCCGGGCGGCCCTGGCCGGCGGCGGGCGTCGCGCCCGGAACCGGCGGTGTGGTCGTCGCGCCGGGGCGGGCCTGCTCGGGCAGGATCGCCTTGCCCAGCAGCACGTCCTTGGGCGGGAAGGTCAGCGTGACGCCCTCGCGCACCGAGCCGTTGGCCCCGATCTTGCCCTTGTTGTAGTCGCGGAGTTTGGACCACATGTTGCCGTCGCCGTAGATCTCCTGGGCGATGGCGTAGATCGTCTCACCCTCCTGCACCGAGCGCTTCTGGACCTTGCCGCTGGTGACCGGAAGGGACGGGCCCTGCGGCCTCTCCTGCACCGGAGGCTGAACGGCGACCGGCGCGGGAGGCGTTAGGCCCGTGCCACCCACGGGTTCGAAGTGCGATTCGAGCGAGGCGCCCGGGGTGGTCAGCCGCCCCGTCTCAACCGCGGCCGCGACGCCGTTGCCGGGCAGCGCCGGGTTCGGGTAGTAGCCGGGCGAAACTCCCGGAGCCTGCTGAGCCGGCATCTGAGGCGTCTGGCCGATCTGGTACTCGGGCGCGCCCGTGCTCGTGCCAGTCGGCACGCTCACAATCGTGCCCTGCCACGGCGCGCCGGGGTCCGCCGCCGCCGGCTGCGGCGACGTCGGCGGCATGCTCTGGTAGCGATCGCCGATGCCCGAGCCGCCCATCACGATCTCCTGCGACGACATGGTGCCGGTGACCGGCGGCTGGATGGAACTCGCCCCCGCCTCACGCGGGCCCAGCGCCGAGATCCCGCTCCCCGGCTGGCTCTTGCGGGCCGAGGAGAAGTGGTCGGAGACGAGCACGCCGACGACTAGGAAGAGGGCGAAGCCGACGATCAGGGCGAGCTTGTGTTCGCGGGTCACGTGGTCGCATCCTTGCGATTGCCCCGAAGCCGCGTCGGGCGCGGGGCGTGTATGGGGAGAGTGGCCTGTGGGTCCGGGACGCCCGGCGCTGGTCGCCGCGGATCGCCCGGAACCCGTTGTGAATGCTGGGAACAGGCGGTCAGGCCTGGTCCGGCGAGAGCGTCGATGGTTTCCGCATTCACGAGGCCATCGCGAGGCGGACGACGCGGAACTTGGCGGAGCGCGATCGCGGGTTGGTCTGCACCTCCGCGTCGCCGGGCGTGATGGGCGGCTTGGGGCCGACATTCTCGGCTCGGCCCTGCTGCGTCACGCGTGCGAAAGACTGCTTGACGAGACGATCCTCGAGGGAGTGGAACGAGATGACGCCGACACGGGCGCCGGGCGCGAGCCACGAGCCCGCGGAGCCGACCGCCGCACGCTCGACGGCTTCCAGAAGCACCGCGAGCGCCCCCAGTTCGTCGTTCACGGCGATGCGTAGCGCCTGGAACGTCCGGGTCGAGGGGTCGATCGTTCCCGGGATCCGGGGGACAACCGACCGCACGATCGCGGCGAGCTGAGTGGTGGTCTGGATCGGCTCAATCTTGCGCGAAAGCACAATTTTCTGGGCGATGCGTCGGGCGGCCGGTTCCTCGCCCAGATCACGCAGGATCTCGGCGAGTTCGCGCTCCGACAACGTCGCGACGAGTTCGGCGGCGGTGACCGGCGCGCTCGGGTTCAGGCGCATGTCGAGCGGGCCCTCTCGCATGAACGACAATCCCCGGTTCGGGTCGTCCATCTGGTTGCTCGAAAAACCCAGGTCGGCGAGCACGATGTCGGCGCGGATCCCCCACTGGCGCAGCGTGCGCGGCGCTTGGGCAAAGGACCCCGGGATCGCGCGGACTTCGCGCGGGCGCTGAGCGTCGGGGATGGTCGCGAGGCGTGCCGCGGCCCGCCCGAGATTCCCCGGGTCCTGGTCGCACAGCACGACGCATCCATCCGGACCGACGCGGCGCGCCAGCGCCTCGGCGTGTCCGCCCAGGCCCGCCGTGCAGTCGAGCACCGTCTCCCCGGCCTTGGGCGCGAGCGCCTCAAGCGTTTCGGCGAGCAGGACGGGGATGTGCGCAGGGTTCTGGGTCACGAGTGCGGAGCGCCGGGCTATGGCCGGCCGGACGGCTCATCGGCGAAACGCCACGGACAGGCCCCGGCCCGCGCCGACCGACTGAGCGTACGGGGGGCGATATGCTGTCGGCTTGACACGAGCCTTTGAACCCATCCCGCACGCCGCGCCGCCCCTCTGGCCCGAGCCCGGCCCCAAGCCCGGGCGCATGGCCCACGCCATCTTGCGGAACGACCCGGAGATGGTCGAGGACCGGGCGCTCCAGGGCGAGGTCGCCAAGTGCCGCGTCGCGCTCATCGGCCTCGCCGACGACCTGGGTGTCGAACTCAACGGAGGTCGCGTGGGCGCCGCCGGCGGGCCCAACGCATTCCGCGCGGCGCTCGCGACGTACGGCGTCGCCGAGCCGGAGGGGTGGGAGTGGCCCCGGGTCTTCGATGTCGGCAACATCCTGCCCGCCCCGGGAGACGACGCCAGGGCGCTCGAAGAAACCCACCGGCGCGTGACCCAGGCCGTGCGGAGCGTCCTCGAAATGTCCGACGGCCGCCTCTTCCCGATCGCGATCGGCGGCGGCCACGACCTCACTTTCCCCTTCGTCCGCGCCGTCATCGAGTTCTGGCGCACGCGCGGCATCGACATCCGCTCCGGCGTCTACTTCGACGCGCACCTCGATGTCCGCGACACGCCCGGCAGCGGCATGCCCTTCCGACGCCTGATCGAGGACTGCGGCGTGAACGCCCTGGTGAACTTCGGCCTCAACCCGATGGCCAACACGCGCGACCACCGGCAGTACTTCGAAGGCAAGGGAGGCGTTGTCGGCGAACAACTGCAGATCACCCGCCCGTCGTTCGTGAGTTTCGACATGGACGTGCTCGACGCGTCGCACGCCCCCGGCGTCAGCGCGATCAACCCCTGCGGTTGGACCGCCTGGGAGGCCGAGATGTTCGTGCAGATCTGCGCCCTCTCGCCCCACGTCATGTGCTTCGACATCATGGAGTTCAACCCCGAACACGACGTGGGCGGGCGCACCGCACGCCTCGCGGCCCATCTGTTCCTCACGTTCCTCAAGAACCTGGCGACGCGCGGGGAGCGGCCTTGACGACACCCCACCCCAGCGCCGTGTTCACCATCCGCGGGGCGCGCGTGCTCACGATGAGCGTGCGCGAATGGTCTCCCGACGCGGCGCTCAGGCCCGCGCGCGGCGCGGCCATGGACGACCTGGGCGTCCTCGAGCGCGCCGACGTCACCGTGGACCCGGCTCGCGGGCTGATCCTGGACGTGCGTCCCGCCTCGGCGGGCGGCAAGGCGGGGCGCGGCAAGGCCGCTGACGCCGACATCGAAGCCCACGGGCGCGTGCTCATGCCCGGCTTTGTCGACTGCCACACCCACGCCCTCTGGGCCGGGTCGCGCATCGACGAGTGGGAAATGAAACTGCGCGGCGCGACCTACCAGGAAATCGCCGCGAAAGGCGGCGGCATCCTCAGCACCGTGCGCGCCGTGCAGAACGCCTCCGACGCGGCGCTCGACGAGGCCCTGCGGTCGCGCCTGCAATCCATGCTCGCGCTGGGGACCACCACCGTCGAAGTCAAGAGCGGCTACGGCCTGTCGATGCAGCACGAACTGCGGATGCTCCGCGCGATCGCGCGCGTGAGGGCGACGGCCGCGCAGACGATCGTGCCCACCGCGCTCCTCGGGCACGCGATCGATCCCGACCCTCCCCGCGAACAGTTCGTCGAATCCACGATCCGCGAAACGCTCCCCGCCGTCGCGCGCGAGTTCCCGGGCGTCACGGTCGACGCGTTCTGCGAGCAGGGCGCGTGGACGCTCGACGAGACCGTGCGTCTCTTCGAGGCCGCGAAGCGCCTCGGCTGCCCCGTGCGCGTCCACGCCGACCAGTTCACGTCGATGGGCATGGTCGAGCGCGCCATTTCCCTCGGCGCGCGCTCGGTCGACCACCTCGAAGCCTCGACCGATGAGGACCTGCGCCGACTCGCGGCGAGCGGCACCTTCGGCGTCGCACTCCCCTGCTGCGGCTTCCACCTCGACGGCCGCTACGCCCGCGCGGGCCGACTCGCGCGTGAAGGCGGAGCCGTCTGCATCGCCACCAACTGCAACCCCGGCTCCGCGCCCTGCGCGAGCATGCCGATGGCCATCGCGCTGGCCGTGCGCCACGGCGGCCTGACGCCGGCGCAGGCGATCGTCGCCGCGACGCGCAACCCCGCCGCGCTCCTCGGCTTTTCTGACCGCGGATTCATCGCGCCCTTAGCGCGGGCCGACCTGCTTGTGCTCAATACCGCCGACGAGCGCACGCTGGCGTACGAGTTCGGCACCAACCTGGTCGAGCGAGTCTGGACCGCCGGGAAGCCGCACGATGCAGGGGCCGGCGCCCGGCCCCTGCCCGGCGCTTGAGACGGATCTCGATCGGGCGACAGTCCGCGCAGACCGCGCCCGATCGTCCCTAGTATCTGCCCCGCGAAAAGGCGCGGCGACGCCATGGAATCGTCCTCTTCTCATCCCGGCTCTACGCCCCGCAAGGCGCCGCACCCCGCCCATGCCTTCACGCCCCCGCCCCCACCCCCTCCCGGCGTTGCGCTCATCACCGGTGCGGAAGTGGATCTCGCGTACAACGCGGCCCAGTGCGTCGTCAAGACTCACCAGCGACTCGTCGAGTTCCTGAAAGTCGGCCAGACGCTCGCGGCGATCGACACCTTCGTCGCGCGGACCCTCGCCGAACTCTCCTGCCGCTCGTGCTTCGTCGGCTACCGCGTCGGACGCTCTCCCGCCTTCCCATCGCACGCCTGCCTCAGCGTGAACGACTGCATCGTGCACGGCACGGCCGGCTCGCACCAGAAACCGCTCAAGGCCGGCGACGTCCTGAAGGTCGACATCGGCGTCTGGCACAAGGGCTTCATCGGCGACGCCGCGTGGACTTACACGTTCAAGGACTTCCCTTCACCCGAGGTCGAGCGACTCGTGCGCGTCGGGCGAGAGTCGCTCCGGCGCGGCATCGCGGCGATGCAGCCCGGCGCCGAACTCGTCGAGTTCGCACGCGCCGTGCAGACCTGTGTCGAAACCGAGGCCAAGTTCCACCTGACCCGCGGCCTGGGCGGTCACGGCATCGGACGAAAACTCCACGGCCCGCCCTACGTGAGCAACGTCGTGCCCGGCGCGTTCGAGCCGCACGGCTGGGCCGAGGCGCGCTGGCGCTGGACCCCGGGCATGCTCGTGGCCGTGGAGCCGATGCTGGCGATCGGCACGAGCGAAACCAAGCCCCAGGGCCGCGGCGCGGACTACTGGCCCGTCTACACGACCGACGGTTCGATCGCGGCCCACTTCGAGCACGACGTCCTGATCACGGATTCCGGCAACCGCGTGCTGACCGAGGGGCTCGATGAGTTGCCGTTGGTGGTGGGGTAAGGCACCGCCTGCTTTGTACCAAGCCGACGTGATTCTTCAAACAAGCGCTTCGTCGTCCGTACTCTCAAACTCCACTCTCACCCCCTTGAGCCGGTCCAGCGCGCCCGGCGGCGGCGGAAGCGTCACCGCGACCTCGCGCCCGTGCTCGATCGCCGGCACCAGCAGCGGCTGGCCGGGCGTCAGCGGCGCATCGCTGGGCACCACCAAATCCCGCCGCACTTGTCCCGTGCCGAAGTCAAACTGGCGGTAGACCTGCCGCAGCGTCGGCACCAACTCGGGCTTCTCGCACGGGGCGCTCGCGCTCACGAACTCGGTCACGAGCGCCACGACCGCGGGCGACGGCGGCCCGCCGCGGCGCTCGCGCACAAACGCGATCGGCGAGCCGGGCATGACGCTCACGCCCGGCGCAGCGAGGAACAGGTCGCCCCTGAACCCGCGCCCCCCTCCACTCCCACTTCCCCCCACTCCTCCGGCCCCGGTCGATGACGGACCCGCGCCGCCACCGGCTGCATCGGACAAGTCGAGCGACACGAGCGCCGCGGCCAGTTCAGCCGGGTGTTCCAGTTCGGCGTGCTCGATCGCTCGCCCCTTGGCGTCCTTGTCCTTGAGCCGCCACTCGAGCCCGCCCTCGTGCGTGCGCCGCTGGACGGTTCGCGCATCGTCGATCATCTCGCGGAGCAGATCGGGCAGCGGCTCGGTCTTCCACAGCGCGTGGAGCGCGCCGGCGTGCTCCTTGATGAGCAGTTCGCTCTTGTCCTGCGCCAGGGCGCGTTCATCGCGCTGCGCATACGCAAACCCGGCCACCTCCGCGAGCGCGTGCGTCACGGCCTGCAGCATGATGATCGACGGCACCGCCGCACGCCATCGGTCCCCCTCCGCATCGCGCGGCAGCGCGAGCGACGCCTGCGCGACCTGCGTCCAGTGCGCCAGGAGCGCGGCCCAGGAGATGGCGTTCGGCGACGCGGCGGATTCGGGCATGAAGGATGCTAGGACCAGGTGACGCCGAAACACGGCTGGAGACGGTCGCACCCTTCTGTTCCGCTTCCATTCATTGCGGCTCCTCCCCCGCTCCTCACCGCTCATTTTTCACCGCTCACTTTTCACCGCCCGCTCTTCACCGCTCACTTTTCACTGCTCACTCTTCACTGCTCACCGCTCACTCCTCACCGCTCACTTTTCACTTCGCCTCCATCCTTCGTACGCTGCGGGCATGGAAATCGACACCGCGCGACTCTCGCAACCCGACCGGTACAAACTGCTCATCGGCGGCATCGTGCCGCGACCGATCGCGCTGGTCTCCTCGCTCGGCGCAAGCGGCGTGGCGAACCTCGCGCCCTTCTCGTTCTTCGCGGGCGTGAGCAGCGAGCCGATGACGCTCCTGTTCTGCCCTGCCAACCGCCCCGACGGCGGGATGAAGGACTCGCTGCGGAACTGCCTGCCGCGCGATCACGCGTCCCTGCTCTCGCTGGGCGGGGGCCACCCCGCGCAGGGCGAGTTCGTCGTGAACATCGTGTCGCACGCGTGGGCGACGCGCATGGCCGCGTGCGCCGAGGACCTGCCGCCGGACCAGAGCGAGTGGACGCTCTCGGGCCTGACGCCCGAGCCGAGCGCGAAGGTGCACCCCGCGCGGGTCGCGGAGTCACCGCTGTGTTTCGAGTGTCGAACAGAGCGGGTGATCGAACTGGCGCCCGGCGCGCCGGCGGGGGGGAACATCGTCGTCGGACGCGTCGTGCACGTGCGCGTGCGCGACGGCGCGATCAACGAACGCCTGCACATCGACCCCGCGGCCCTCGACGCCGTGGCGCGCATGGGCGGCATGGGCTACTGCACGACGCGAGAACGTTTCGACCTCCCCGCGGGGCGCGCAGCGCTCTCGGTCGACATCGGGCCCTGACCGGTCAAGCGATGGGTTGCCCAGGCGCCGGCGTTCAGCCGCGTTGGGCGAACCAACACTCCAGGAACAGGAACAGATCGAGGACGTCGGTGCGCCCGTCGGCGTTGTAATCCCTCTGGCCCGCGAACCAACCGTCCAGGAAGACGAACAGGTCCATCTCGTTCGTCACGCCGTCGTTGTTGATGTCGCTGACGCACCCGGGGCGGGCGGCGAGCGCTCCCTGGACCGCGGCGAACGTGTTCAGGCGCCCGGCGCCGTACTGAACATCCTTCCCGGGAGCGCCCAGATCGATCGCGGTGGATTCGAGGATCGCCTGCACCTGCGTGGGCGTCAGCGACCGGTTCACCGAGCGCATGAGCGCGGCGGTCGCGGTGACGAACGGCGCCGCCATCGACGTGCCGCTCTGGAACGAATAGCCGTTGGGCACGGACCACGTGTCCGACGTCGTGTAGATCGACATGCCGGGCGCGGCGATGTCCATCTCCGGGCCGGTGGTCTCGAAGGCCGCGGCGAAATCGCGGTTGTCGGTCGCTCCGACGGCGATGACCTCGCTCCACCTCGCCGGATATCCGATCGCGCTCCCCGGCGAGTTGCCCGTCGAAGAGACCAGGACGCACCCGGCCGTGTTGGCGTACACCACGGCGTCGCGAAACGCCGAGCCGCCGGTCGAGAAGCCCAGGCTCATGTTCGCCACCGATGCGCCGGCGTCGGTCGCCCAGAGCAGACCCGCTGCGACGGTGGACTCCGATCCCGCGGCGCCGTTGACGACCTTCACCGGCAGGATCTTGCAGTTGGGCGCGAGGCCCGCGACGCCGAGCGAGTTGTTGAACGCCGCCGAGATAATGCCCGAGCAGTACGTTCCGTGCGACGTCGAGAAGTTGTCGTCAAAGGAGGCGCCGGGCGAGAGCGTGTTCGCGCCGTCGGTCCAGTGACCGGCGAGGTCGGGGTGGCTCAGGCTCACGCCGGAATCGAGCACGGCGACCAGCACATCGGACGACCCCAGCGAGAGCGACCACGCGTCGATCGCACGGACATCCACGCCGGAAGTGCCGGGCACGCCCGCGATCGTCTGGCCGGAGTTCCGCAGCGCCCACTGCAGCGAGAACGACGGGTCGTTCGGCACCGCCCCGTGCAGGAAACCAATGGTGTCGAGCTCCGCGGCCTCGATGCCGGGCATTGCGCGGACGGTGTCCAGAACGGCGCGAGGATCGGTGGAGCGCGGCAACTGGAGCACGAACCAGCGTTGGAGCCCGAGAGCCTTGGCCACCTGGGGGGCGCGGGTGAAGCCGCGGAAGAACGGCTTGACGCTCCCCAACTGCGCGAGTTCGCTCGGCACGGGTTGGGTGGCGGCGTTGATCGAAGCAGTAAGGATCGCGGAGATGTCGCGGACAGTGCCGGGCGGAAGGGAAGTCAGGCCACCGGGACCTTCGGAGGCGCCCGCCGGCGGCGCGGGCTCGCGCAGTTTGACCAGCAGTTGGTTCGTATAGCCGCGCGCGATGTCTTCGGGAGTGATCTCGACGCTCCACGCCTGCGCGGGTATCTCGGGCTGGATGGCGAGGAAGGAATCGGCGGGGACAGCGAGCGTCGAGTCCACGCCAACAGCGAGCCCGGCAAGAGACAGCGTCAGACCGACCGCGCTCGGGCACTTGCGATTCCGATGGCGACGACGCCGGGTTGGGTGGTGGGCGCGCACCGGCAACATCTTGCTCTCTCGCTCCGGTCCGGGATTGTCTCGGACCTGAAGGCAGTGTAACCCATGTTCCGAGAATCACGCAACGGTCAGATTTGGCGATTTGATGAATTTGACCCTCATCGGCCGTCGACTGGCCAATATTGGCCATTTTCCTGACGAAAGGTAGTCAATCAACTGACAGGTGTCCGGGTGCTTCCTGATTCGTTTTTTCCTTGACAGACCCCCTGAAAGATGTCAGTATCTGGACGTTCCTGGCGTTCTCGGGCCTGTCCGTCGGGCAACTGCACGTCAGCGAGGTACGAGAGAGAGAGAGAGAGAGAGAGATCGGGCTGCGGCCCTTCGGAGGAGATGAGACCATGCGTACGAGCGCTGCTGTAATTGCTGCTATTGCCGGGCTGTCGGCCACCGCCTCGATTTCGATGGCGGATATCAGTGTGAACATCGTGACGCTCACGATGCGCAACGCCGAAACCGGCGAACTGCTGGGGCAGCATGCGTTCGCTCGCGACGCGGGCCCCATCGATCCCAGCGCCTCGTACACGTGGGAATTGCCCGCCGTTCCCGGCCAGACTTGGTTCGATGGTGGCGATCCGAACACGACGGAAGACGACTGGGGCTGGAGCGGCGGCTCGCTCCACATCAATCACGATCCCGTGGTGAATCTGACCTTCAATGGCGCGGCTGGCGTGTCGAACACGTTGTTCACGATCGATTCGGCGCTCTTGGTTTTTTCAACGATCGGCAACCTCGAGGCTCGCGCGCAGGCGTCCCTCACCGTCACGGAGTCGGGCCTGTTTCAGGACCACCTTGCGACCGTGACCGGCGGCTTCGCGGGCGGCACCAAGGCCTATCAGGCCCGCATCGACAACGGAGCATTCACGTACGCGTCGTTGATCGATAGCGCTGTGTTGCCCGTCATGGGCTCGGCCGTCTTCTCGGGTGACACGGGACCCTTCTTGGTCCCGGTCGTCGGCTACTCGACGGCGACGAGCATGTCCACTCACTTCTCCTTCGTTCTCTCGGCCCGCGATCGTGTCGCCGGAGTCAGCACGTTTGAACTGATCCCGGCTCCCGGCAGCGCGGCGCTCTTGGCGCTCGGCGGCTTGATCGCCGGTCGTCGCCGCCGCTGATCGTCCCGTCGTTTGAATGTCGGCGAGTTGTTTCGTGCACCGGGTGCAGAGCACTTCTCTGAGGTATTTCAGTCCATGAACAACCAAACCCGACTCTTCGCCGCTGCCTCCATCGCTGGGATTGTCTCCCTGGCAGGTTCGGCGCTGGGCGCGATGTCCATCTCGCCGAACATCATCACGATCACCGCGACGAGCGGTTCGAACAGCGCGACGCTTGTCGTGCCGATTGTCGACGATCCAATGGACGCGCTCCCGCCCGTCGACGAATACACCAACCTGCCGTTCGGCAACTTTCTGTTCACGGGCTGGGACTGGGCGAGCCAGGGCTGGATCACGCTCGTCGATCCCAACACAAACGTCACGCTGTTGACCGTCACCACTTTGGGAATCACGACGGGTCAGACGTACAACACCGTGAGCGGCGAATACCGCTGGGGTCACGACTTTGATTGGTCCGTCATCGCCGGCAACGCTGACGTCTCGATTTCGATCTCGACCGGCGTGCTCGGGATTGATCCCCTGAGTTTCGCCGACGGCCGCGCCGAAATGTCCATGAACTTCCTGCATTCCGCGGGGAGCGCCCCGGGCGTCACCGCCGGCGGCCTGCTCGACGACGGGTACGCGTTCAACGCCCTCTACAGCGGCGCGAACCTCTTCCGCGAGTACATCCAACTCGGCGCGGGAACGACCGACCCGCTTCTCATCGAGGACTCGGGCCTCATGGCGCCCCCGGGCGGCACTGCCCCGGTCGGTGGCACGGTCTCGGACCTTCAGGCCATTTACAGTTTCACGCTCAGCGCGAACGACCAGTCGTCGAGCACCGGAACATGGGTCGTGCTGCCCTCTCCCGGCGCCGGCGCCCTGCTGGGCCTGGGCGCACTGGGCCTGATGCGCCGCTCGCGTCGCAACTGAGTTTCTCTCGCCGAAAACCCTCTCGTTGCTTTCTGCAACAGAGATCGCTTGATGGGCCGGCTTCGCGAGAGGCCGGCCCGTTTTCTTGCGCTCTTGGCGAGCCCGCCGCGATCACGATCAGCCGGACTGCGCGGCATCACCCGCACGCGACTCGGTCGGAGTTGCGGACGGCTCGCCCGCTTCGGCTTCACGGATCGCGGCTTCACTCACCAGGTCGTAGCACGTCGCGAGCAGGCCCACGAGCGGGAACTTGGCGTCCTTGAAGGGCGTCGCCCCCAGGCGCCGCAGCAGCGGGTGCGTGACCTCCGGCTTGCGGACCGACAGGTCGATCGCGTCGCGCTCGCCGGCGCCGGGCCCGCTGAAGAACAACGCAGTGGACCCGGCCCGGAGGACTTCTTCCAGGGGGCGAGAGAGCGCCGGGCTCGGAGGGACGTGCTGGACGTACACCGGGGCCGCGCCGCCGCCCCCCTTGCTCAGGCCCGAGAGCGCCCGCTGCTGGCGCAGTTGTTCGAGCAGTTCAGCCTCTTCGAGGCCGCGCAGGCCGAAGACCGTGAGCGGCCGGTGAGCCAGCGCCTCGGCCACCAGGTACATCACGCAGCAGACGTGCTTGCACCAGCGGGTGGGCCCGCCGGCACGCGGACCGTCGGTCGCGGCGTCGAGCCCGCGGAAGACGTGGCACGAGCACGAAGTCGCGAGTTCCTGCTCGGCGCCCGGGAACAGCCGCAGGCCCAGCGGGGCGAACACGTCCTCGATGTTGCTCGGCAGTTCGCCCGAGAGCAGCGACGCGAGGATGCGCGACTGCTCGGCAAGCGCCGAAACAACCGAGTTCCAGGCCTCGATGCCGAAGGTCGGCAGGCGCAGTTCCGTTCGGTAGGGCGTGGGCAGCCGGCCCTGCACCTTGGCGCTCACGAGCCCGGGCTTGATCTCGAGGGACTTGGTCTGGCCCAGTCGCGCGTACTCGAGGCCCTCGGAGATCTGGTCGTTGGGAGCGTGTTCCTCCGCGAGGCGCATCCAGCGCGAAGAGGCCCACGTCCAGCCCAGAGGCACGAGCGACGACTGCCCAGAGCCCGTTGCGCCCGGGGGCAGGATCGACGAAAGGTCCGATGCGCCGGTCTCGGGCCGGACGGCCTGGGCTCCGCCGACCTGCGCGGACGCGGGCTGGTCGAGCCGCCGACCCAGGTCGCGCAGCGCCGCGGCGTCCTGCGACGAAGTCGTCGTCCCCGCCGCGCCCCCGGCGGACGCCGGCGGCCGGTACTGCAATCGCACCCCGCCCACGACTTTGCGCGGGTGCAGCGTGGGCTTCGGAGGCCGACGCTCGAAGTTGTGCATGTTGGGGCGCGGTCCGCGGCTCACGGGAGCGCCTCCTGCCCCGCCCCGGCGGCGCTCTGCGCTTCGTCGAGTTCCTCCGCCTCGTCGGTGATGGCGTCGGCGCGGAGGGTCAGCAGGTCGCGGAGCTGGTTGGTGCTCAGTTCGGTGAGCCAGTCCTCGCCCGAGCCGATGACCTCCGCCGCGAGTTCCATCTTCGCCTCGATCATCTGGTCGATGCGCTCTTCGAGGGTTCCGGCGGTGATGAACTTGTGGACCTGCACCGTGCGCGTCTGCCCGATGCGGTACGCGCGGTCGGTGGCCTGGGCTTCGACCGCGGGGTTCCACCAGCGGTCGAAGTGGAAGACGTGGTTGGCGGCGGTGAGGTTGAGTCCCACGCCGCCGGCCTTGAGACTGAGGATGAAGATCGGCGCATCGGCGCGGGAACGCGGGGCGGCGCCGGCGCCCTCGCCCTGGAACTGCTGGATCAGGCGCTGACGCTCGCCCGTGGGCGTACCGCCGTGCAGGAACAGCACCTCGCGGTCGATCGCCTTGCGGAGGATCGCGGCGAGGATGAAGCCCATCTGGCGGAACTGCGTGAAAACCAGGGCCTTGTCGCCGGCGTCGACGATCTCTCGCAACATCTCGACCAGTCGCTGGCACTTGCCGCTGCGCGAGACGGCGAGGGCCTGGGCGCCGAACGGTGCAGGCGACTGCGCGCCGGAGTCCTCGCCCGATCCGTCCATGGCAGCCGTCTCGTCATCCTCGGGCAGGATGAGGCGCGAGGAGGTCGCGCCGAACTGCTTGAGGTAGAGCGCCGGGTGGTTGCAGATCTGCTTGAGCTTGATGAGGCCGGCAAGCACCAGGCCGCGGCGCTGGATGCCCTGCGACTTGTCGGCGGCGCTGAGCATATCGCTGACGCAGGTCTGGTACAGGGTCGCCTGCTCGGGCGAGAGGTAGCAGAACTCCTTGCTCTCGACCTTCTCGGGCAGGTCGGAGATGACGGCGGGATCGCTCTTGAGCCGCCGGAGCACGAAGGGCTGCACAAGCCCGCGCAGCTGCGCGCTCTTGTGCCGGTCGTGGTAGCGTTCGATGGGCAGGGAGAACCGCCGGCGGAAGTCGCCCGTCGTGCCCAGGTACCCCTCGTTGAGAAAATCCATGATCGACCACAACTCGCCCAGGCGGTTCTCGACCGGCGTGCCGGTGAGCGCGATCTTGCGGCGCGCGTCGATCGAGCGGATCGCCCGCGTCTGCTTCGCGACGGGGTTCTTGATGTTCTGGGCCTCGTCGAGCACCACGCGCCCCCACGGCACCTTGGCCAGGTCGTCGCGGTCGCGGTGCGCCAGGGCGTAGGTCGTCACGACGACGTCGCTGGCGATCGCCTTGTTCAGGAGCCGCTCGCCGGTCAGGCGCTCGGGCCCGTGGTGCACCAGCACGCGGAGTTCGGGCGTGAACCGCCGCGCCTCGTGCAGCCAGTTCGGCACGACCGACATCGGCACGATGAGGAGAGTCGGGCCCTCGCCCTGGGGCAGTTGGGCGCCCGAGGCGATCACGTCCTGACGCATCTGCGCCTCGTGCGCCAGCAGCGCCAGGAGTTGGATCGTCTTGCCCAGGCCCATGTCGTCGGCCAGGCAGGCG
>ERZ795060.1997-NODE-1997-length-21904-cov-4.488901_pt1 | contig 21904 bp, 16 predicted proteins | sample MGYA00375144_ERZ795060 | MGnify/ENA primary metagenome ERZ795060 (study PRJEB30189, sample SAMN05720157) | activated sludge metagenome | isolation source: anaerobic digester from wastewater treatment plant | place: Japan | collected 2015-05-15 ...
TTGGATTGCCCCTGTAATTGATGCCTATTTGAAAGAAAGCGGAGATATTGAATTTCTTAATCATAAAGTTAAATACTTTGATAAAGGCATTGGAACTATATGGGAACATCTTGAAAGAGGAACCTTGCATCTGACTGAAGATATTGGAGAGCATGGACTTACAAAATGCCATTTCGGAGATTGGAATGATTCGCTTACAGGTGTTGGTATTAACGGCAAGGGAGAATCCGTATGGGCCTCAATTGCCGCGGTTTTTAGTTTGAAAATTGCCGCAGATATTTCAAATCGCGTTTTAAATGATAGTATTAAAACACAGAATTTTTTAGAAAAAGCTGAAAAAATGACTCAGGCAATCAATACCCATGCTTGGGACGGAGAGTGGTATTTAAGAGCAATAAATGATTATGGAGAAAAAATAGGAACAAAAAATGAAAAAGAAGGTAAAATTTATCTTTTGCCACAAGTTTGGGCTATTATGGCTGGAGTTGCAGATGAAGAAAGAAAGAAAATAATTTTAAAAGCCGTAGATGAATATCTTGAAACAGATTGTGGAAGTCGCGTCCAGTTCCCTCCATATACAAAACCCAATTTAAGAATAGGTAGAATAACATTACTTGTTCCAGGAATATGGGAAAATGGCACAGCTTATTGCCATGCAAACTCATTTAAAGTAGTGGCAGATTGTTACGCAGGAAGGGGAGATATAGCCTATAGGTCTTTTAAAAAAGCAATGCCTGATAGCCAGTGGAATCCATCAACTCATTCAGGTTGCGAACCGTATGTTATGACAAACCAATTCCTCGGACCCGAAAATAGACGCGCAGGGAAAAGTCTCTGGGCATGGATGACCGGTTCCGCTAGTTGGTATTTTCGTGCAATGACTCAGTGGATATTAGGTGTTCGGCCAGATTTTGATGGGCTCTTGATCGATCCTTGTTTGCCATCAGCATGGAAAAATTGTAGACTTGAGCGGGATTTCAGAGGCGCAAGATATGTTATCGAAATTAAAAATCCACATGCTTTGCAAAAGGGTAGATTACGTATTATAGTGGATGGACATGAAATTGCTGGGAATAAAATTGTGATTTTCGCAGATGGTAAAATACACAATGTAAAAGCTGTTCTATCTTCTTAAAAATGAATACATTAACCGAAAATAAAATTCATCTACATAAAAAGTTTTGGCAAAAAAAACTTGATAAGGCAATGAAAGGGATTTTTTCAAATTATACAGAACCATATCAATTTCCTGCTATTGACATTGAATTAAGTTCAGAGGATATTTTCAGGAAAAATCTTTTCCGAATTGCCAATTTTTCTGAAGAAGATGATAGAATCGCATCTTTTCTTGTAAATTTCGGCCCTTCATTTTTGCCTGCTCTTGCTGGCGCAAAGTTTGAATGGGATAAAAATACAAGTTGGGCGCATCCAATCGAATTTACAAATATAACAGAGTTAAAAATAGAAAATTTTAATCCAGAAACAAAACTTTGGCAGTTTTATGAGGAAAAATTTTTAACAATTCAGGAAAGAAATACAGATTGGATGATGTCAATATGCGATATGGTTGGTCCTTTTGATATTCTTGCTGGAATAATAGGAACTGAAAGATTGTGTATAGAAATGTTTGAAAATCCAGATGAGGTAAAAAGACTTGCTTCAGAGGCTGTAAAATTCTGGCTTCAGGTTTATGAGAAACAATATTCTATTTTACAAGAAAAACACGGAACCACTGATGTATTTGGATTGTATATGCCAGGTAAAGGCGCAAGATGGTCGGAAGATTTCATTGCCCTTATTAGTCCTGAAATGTATGAAGAATTCGTTTTCGAATGTGATATAGAACTTGCAAAATCATTGGATACTTCGTATATTCATGTTCATAGCGCTGCCCTATCAAGCATTGATATAATATCGAAAAATCCGTATTTAAGTGGAATAGAAATATCAAATGACCCCAATGGACCAGAACTTGAAGAACTAATAAAAGTTGGGAAAAAAGTCGTAGATTCAGGAAAGAGTTTGATGATGTCAAATTGGCAGAAGGACTTATCAATAAAAGAAATAGAATCTATTTTTAATTCAATACCGAATCATTCATTAATAGTAACATATGAGATTCCTAAAAAAAATTAACATATAAAATAAAATGTGAGGAAAAAATGAAAAGGAAATTCCTAAAGGTTATTATGGGACTCTTTTTGAGCGCAACTACATTGATAATTGCTGCTGATGCTCAGATTGTAACTAAAACTGTTTACGATGGGAATAATCTCTGGAATGTAGGTCCATGGAATAAAGCAAAGGGAAAAACATTTCTTGTTTCTGATCAGGAGGCTAAAAATGGGAAAGCCCTTAAAATAGAAACTCAATTTTCAGGAAAAGATTTTGAATTTGCTGGATACGATCTTTCTCCTGAAATAATTATTCCAGGGAAAACAAAAAAAATATTTGTCAGAGCAAAATCAGATGATCCAGGTTATGCCTTCATCTTAAATGTAAAAGATGGCTGGGGACGTGGGGGAAAAGAGTTTGAAAAGCCATTGAAATTATCATCACAATACCAAGATCTTGAAATTAACATTCCAGATAATTGGGTACAACCAATTACAATTATAGGAATCAGTACTCATAATTGGGGAAAACAAAATCAGCAGAAAAGTGTAAATTTCTGGATTGATGAGATAAGAGTTCAAACAGACATTTCAGAGGTTGATGCTTCCACAGGAGTTTTAAAATCATGGACTCCTGATCCAAACCCAAAAGAACCCGAAAAAAGCTATAAAGAATGTCCAAAAGTAGCTATGGTATCCGTTGAGCTTTCTCCTTCTGTTCCATATGGGGTATTTTCTGGAGAGGAACCAGCAATAGTTCTTTCTTTAAAAAATTGGTTGCTTAATCCTCTTAAAGGAACTCTTATTTTGCAAGTATCTGATTATGAGGGAAAAGTAGCTTCTCCTCCACAGAAAAAAGATGTTTCAACTGATAGCCTTTCAAATATTGTAATACCAATTCCAGTGAAAAAATTTGGACTTTACAATATAAAGACTGAACTAAAACTTTCAGATGGAAAAACCATAGTGAAAGAAATGAAAGTCGCAAAATTGCCCCCTGTGCATAAACTTACCAGAGAACAAAAAATAGCATCTCCTTATGGAATAAATGTTCACAGCGGTGGAAAAATAGTATTAGAACCTTTTATGAAAGCCGGTATAGTCTGGTTCAGAGAATATGCCTTTGCCTACGATTGGTTACTCAAAGCTAAAGGAGATGATAAAAAATATAATGGCTGGCCATACTTTCCTAAAATTGCTCAAGCTTATAGAGATTTAGGCGCAATGGTTTTACCAGTCTTGCAAAAATCAATAAAAGCACCAAAAGTTGAGAATGGAAAAATAGTAGGGGAGCTTGGTCCAGATGCGACGTGGAAAAAAGAAATAGCAGATATTATTCAGGCTTTTCCTGATTTCCAATTCTGGGAGCTGTCAAATGAATATGATCTCGACGCTAATAATCGTCGCGCAGAAGAACTTTGCGGATGGAAAAATTATCAGCTTTATCATGAGAGCTTTGCAAATGTTCTCAAAGCTCTTGAGGTTTTAGGAAGCGGACCATATTATGCGATTGAAAATGGACGGGCAGGTATCTGGCCTGAATTATTGAAAGATTGTATTACAAGTGGTCACTTCGCAAATATTTATGCAGTAAACTCTCATCATTATTGCGGTGTTGATGCGCCAGAAAAAAATTTCAGTAATGCAAATATGAATACTGTGGGAGCACGATATTTCTTTGATGAACTCAGAGAGCAAAAACGTGTTGCCTCCGCCGATGGAAAAAAAAGACAGTCGTGGTTCACTGAATTTGGATGGGATATATTAGCCGGCAGAATCGTAACACCGTATGAACAGGCTGTATATTTACCACGCGCATGGATGCTTCAAATGGCTGCTGGGACAGATAAGTGTTTCTGGTTCTATAACTTTGATTCTCCAGAGCCCAAAGTATTTTTTGATGGAATGGGCTTACTTGATGCAAAAGGAGAACCTAAAGCAAATTTATGTACACTTGCAGCTTTAACTTATCTTATGCCATTACCAAAATATGTCGGTAGCATAAATGCCGGAAACGATAATACTCATGGATATGTGTTCGAAGATAATGGAAAATTAATTGCTTCTCTCTATACAATAAAAGGCGATAACGGACCAGAAGTCTCATTTAAAGATGGAAAATTGTTTGATTGGTTCGCAAATCCAATAAATGGGATGAAAGTAAAACTAACAATGGCTCCAGTTTATCTAGTAGGACTTTCAAAAGAAGATCCCTTCTACCTCCAAACAGCTTATGAAGTTGAAACACCTCATTTAATGTCTTTATGCCCGGCTGAAAAGTCAGAAGTGATAGTAAGAGTAAATAATAATAGAAACGCTCCAATCTCAGGACAAATATCAATCGTAACACCAGCAGGTTGGGAAAGTTCAACAGGGAATTTTGAAAATCTATCCCCAGGAAAGTCAGAAGATGTAAAATTGTGGATAAAAGTTCCAAATAAGCAAAAACTTGGCGAAACTTCTTTCTCCGTAATTTGTAAAGAAAATGAAAAACAAGTAAAAATAATGCCTGTTGCTGCTTTCGTCCGACCAGGCGCAATTATCTCTGCCCCAGCATTAAAAGGTAGTCCAGGAGAGACAGAAATTAATGTAACGATTACCAATCAAGGTACAAATACATTAAAGAATGCAAAACTAAAACTTGAATTGCCAGATACCTGGAAAGCAAAAGAAAATGAATACATTATTCCAGAAATAAAAAGTAATCAAAAATATGATTTAAAGGTCTCTCTTAATTGGTCTAATTCATGGCCAGTAAATCAAAAAGCAATATTAAGGCTTCTTGGAGAAAACGATCTCGACGTTACAGCGCCAATTATACCTTCGGAATACCATATCGAAAAAGTAAAAAATCCCATAAAAATAGATGCTGATTTATCTGATTGGGCTCCAGAAACAGAAATGCCTTTCTGGATGTTTGGCAGAATAATCAACGATGCAGAAGGAAAAATCTTCTTTGCATGGGCACCAGAAGGATTATATTGCGGAGTAGAAGTTAAAAACTCAAGACTCATAAACAAATCTCCTGGATGGTTCTGGGCGTGTGATGCACTTGAACTTTTCATTGATACCAAAAATGACAAATCTTCACGTCAGTTCGTTGATGGAGATCACCAGTTCTGGTTTGTTCCATTACCTGATGAAAATCGGGTGTATGTAGGACAGTGGAAACGTGGCTCAGAATTGCCAGCAAATAGAGAAGATATAAAAAACCTTAAAACTGCAGCAAAAAGAAAAGGTGAAGGCTATGTGATGGAATTCTTATTACCAGCTACTGAAATGAAAAATTTCCCAGCAAAACCAGGTGCAAAAATAGGTCTAAATATAAATCTTACCGTATTCGGTAGGCCTCTACAGGATGAAATATACTGGCCTAATTCAAAAGCTAGTGGCTTATATTGCCAACCTCCATACTTCGGTACGGTTGAATTAAAACCATAAAAAAACTCCTACTCCCCTCTCGGGCGCTGCGATTTTCGCAGCGCCTCTTTTTTTATATTTTCTAGTCAAATTTTTTATCCCCAAAAAACAGTTAAAAATCCTACCACTATATATATGAAAAGTCATTATTACTTTCTGTCCTTTAAATATTTAAAGTTGATAAGTACTCGGTAATTTTTAATTTATAAGAGAGGAGCGATTGCAACGCATATGCTTGCGGAATGACCTGAAGTAATTAGGGTCTGCTGAAAAAAGATTTTTGAGTTTTGGGCGAAAAGTTTTTCTGCATATCCCCTATATGTTCTGAAAATTTTTCTGGCTTCGACGAGTATTCACGCCCCTCATCCCACGGAACCAAGCCGGGACATCTTCATCCACCTGTTATCCGGATCAAGGCCGCCACTAAAAGGAAAAATATCCTGGAACAGTTCTCCGGTATATCTATCCTTTTTTCTGTACATCTGAATGTCCTCCAATTTGACGGCGCAAGTGGGAGGATTTTGAAGGGACTTCTTGATATTCCTTGCAATTTAAAGCATTTTTTTGAGAACATTATACTACATAAATACATACTCATCAATTGCTTAAGTAATATTTTTTGAATTTTCCAGTGAAGTATATTTCTCGCTTTTTAGTTTTTGAGTTATTATTGACCGGATACAAAATCTAAACGGATACGACTTTTTCTTACAATAGCAGCTTTCAAATTTTTTTTATTTTTTATTTGCATTTTTAAGTTTTGAACATATGTTTATAATGAATTATTTAATAAAAAGCTAAATCAAAAAAACAGGGAGGTAAAAAATGCCAAGAGGAGATGGAACAGGTCCTATAGGAATGGGGCCAATAAGTGGAAGGGCAGGGCTTTGCTCTGGATTTTTAAGTCAAGGAGTTAGGCCCTATGCAAAAAAAAATTTCTTTTGTCGTTTTGGTGGTGGATTTGGAAGGCGTAATATGTTTTATGCGACTGGAATGCCTGGATGCTTAAGAGATGAAACAAAGACCGACTCTCCATATTTCGAATGGGAATCATTCAGAAAAAATTCCATGCAAAATTATTATAATTGGCTTAAGCGTGAACTCGAAGAGACAAAAAAAAGACTTGAAGACTTAAAGGTAGAAGTAGAAAAATAATTAAAAAAAAGAGGGTGGGGGTGAAAATAACTCTCATCCTCTTTTCTTTTATTGAAAAGGCAGTTTTTATGAATGCTATGTATGTTATGTATTTTGATCTTTAAATTGACTTTTTTTTTAATTCTTGTATTATAAAGAAATTATATCATTTAATATTGTTAAAAAAGAAATGAAGCAATATATAATAAAACCAATTGGAATTATTAGAACACCACATAAAGATAGAGATAAAACCCCCATTCAACCCCGTTTTGCTTTTGATATTATTGGAAAGATTGAACTTTTTCAGGAATATACTGATGGGTTGAGGGACCTTGATAAGTTTTCGCATATTTACCTTCTATATATTTTCAACAGAGAAAATCAGGTAAAACTTAATGTAAAACCCTTTCTTCAGGATATCGAAAGAGGAATATTTGCAACGCGAGCTCCCTGTAGACCTAATCATATCGGACTAAGTATTGTAAGGCTTTTGTCTATTCAGAACAATATATTGGAATTTTCAGGTGCTGATATTTTAGATAATACTCCACTCATTGATATCAAGCCATATACAAGACTTTTCGATTGTATTGAAAATACAAAAAACGGCTGGCAAGATGAACTTGATAAAGATGAGATTGAAAAGCGTGGAAGAAAATTATAAAAGAATAACAAAATTACAAATTGTTGATTAACTGTACATCAACTCAATATCTTCGAGAAAATATATTTTTATTTGATTCTAATGCCTATTCTTAAACTTTCCTTAGTCTCTCTAAAATGAAAAGATTCTATTTCTCAAATTCAATAAGCTGAGAACTCCATAGAGAAATATCATCAGATAGAATCATTTCTCCATTTTTGCCCCTTGTTGGAATAATCTCTTTCGCCATTTGCATAGTTTTTGTATTTTTATCAAGTATGTACAGCTTTCCTCTATTACCTTCTTTAAAAGAAAAATTTGATACGTTTATTGAATAGCGAACAATAGAAGGGGCTCCAATATCATTTTCTTTCCAGTAACTCAACAGGATAATTAATTTCTTAGAATCTAATGATTTTGCAGCAAGAAGTGTAATTAAGTTTTCTTTTGTGCCTCCTCTTACTGGTAAACAAATGGGAGTTTCTTTTAATATTTTATTAATTGCTAAAAGAGCAAAAAATGCAGGTTTAGGCTCTCCCTTTGAATCAAGATCAAAATAATAAGAATTTGGGGGTTCAGGTAAAACTGATGACATTGCCTGACGATTTGCTCTATAAATTATAGAAGCATCCCAATAAGGTCGGGCAAGTGTAATTGCCTGAATATTATGCGACATTATCCATGCACTGATATCATTCGGTGTAACATTATTTTTTTCCTGAAGAGGCGTGTAGAAAAAGGACCAGTTCCATTCTACACACCAGAGAGGAATCCCTTTGTAATTACCAAGTACAAGTCTGTCTATTTCTTTTCTTATAAAACTTGCGTTATCGAGAATTTTTTGGGGTGAATTATAATCGCGGTATGAAAATATTAAAAGTTCTGGATTTATCTTTAGAGCTCCAATTTTATTCATTATTTCAGGAATAAATTTTATTGTCTGGTCGGCATCAAGACTTGGTCCTACTACCTTTACCTTCCCCCCATACATTGAGTTATACCTTTCAATGGTCTTGATAAATTCCATATAGTCATTTAGAAATTGAGCTCTTCCGGGTTTTGCATCACTTATTCTTTCCATCCTTACATTCCTATCTTCAAATCTAAAATCATATCCTCCTGTTCCTGCAGGATCATTTATAAATTCAACATATTTAACTCCCCATCTCCCTCCTTTTGCCCAACCATTATTAAAATGCCTTAATACATTTATTATAACCGTATTCCACTTCATTACTTCGAGAGGCGATTTTCCTTGTTGTCTGCCATTATCGAGCCATGCATTACTTTCCTTGCCAATATCATAAATGGCCTGCCACACAGGTTCTGCTCCAGTTGCCTTTATGGCCTTAACATATTTATCAATGTCAGAAAAATTGTAATTCTTCTCATCGTTAGGATCTGCATTTCGATTTGGAAATATGTCTCCAAGTGTTAATCTTGAAATAGTTTTCGTTACCTGAGGTTTTCCTTCCTTCGCATCAGGTTTATAATCATCCATGAAACCATCACCGTAAGGAAAGCGGACAAATGGAATGGAAGCGTCACTGTAATATGGTGTCAGGTCGGCATCGTGAGAATTTGTGCTGAGAGGTCCCCCTTGAACCCCATGTAAAGCCTTCATTGGTCCTGCATTATCAACAAAACTAACGTTGAACTTTATTGTTGATTGTTGGGCAAAAATAAAAATGGAACAAAACATAGTCATCAATATTAATGATTGTTTCATTTTGATATCCTCTTGATTTTTATTGTTTGGATACTTTAAAACCTAATATAACTTTACACAATACCTATAATATTATAACTAAACTCAAACTTTTTCAAAATTTTTTTGAAACATTTTTTGACTTTCCTTGTCTTATAGCTAAAATTTCAACTTTCATTAATTAAACTAAAAATCCAGGATATTTTTTATGATTAGAGTTAGAGAAGTAAAGAAAAGTTTCGGCAGTATAAAAGCTGTCGATGGAGTGTCTCTCAGCGTTGAAAAAGGAGAAGTCTTGGGCTTTTTAGGCCCCAATGGGGCTGGAAAAACAACCACAATGCGTTTGATTACAGGTTATCTTGAGCCAGATTCAGGAGAAATTTTTATAAACAATCAAAACCTCCTCGATAATCCAATGGCTGCTAAGTCTCAACTCGGTTATCTTCCAGAAAATGCGCCAGTTTACAGAGATATGCACGTAAAAGGCTTCCTGAAATTTATAGCGGGAATGCGGGGATTAAAAGGAAAAAAAGCAGATGAAGCAATAGATAGAGCAGTCTCTATCTGTCACCTCGAAGGAGTTTATTATCAGAGTATAGATACTCTCTCCAAAGGATATATGAGGAGAACAGCTTTTGCTCAAGCGATACTTCATGACCCGCCAATTTTGATACTTGATGAACCGACTGATGGACTCGATCCTAATCAAAAATTTGAAGTTCGCCAAATGATTCGTCAAATGGGAAAAGACAAAGCCATTATAATCTCAACGCACATCCTTGAAGAGGTAGATGCATGTTGTACACGGGCTCTTATTATTGCTAATGGCAAAATTCTTGCCGACGGAACTCCCTCAGAATTGCGCGCCAAAGCACCAACATCAAACACTGTAGTAGTTAAATTAAATGAAAGTTCAGAAATACAGCAAATAAAAGAGGTTATCTCTTCATTCGTTTCTGTTGCGAAAATCGCAGATTTGAAATCACCAGAGAGTTCGATCGTATCGATAGTGGTTTATCCTTCTAAAGAGGCTTCTCCACAAAAAGTATTATTTGATATTACAGAATATTTCAAAAATAAAAATATCATCCCTGTAAATCTGAAAATTGATGAGGGTAGACTTGATGATGTGTTTAGAGAAATAACAACAAAAGAGGAGATTCAAAGATGACAGATAGTTTTAGCAAAATATATTGTATTTCTAAAAGGGAAATAGTTTCTTACTTTACATCTCCACTTGCATATGTTTTTATAATAATATTTTTGATATTGTCTTCTTTCTTTACTTTCAGGTTTGGAGCATTTTTTCAAGCTAATGAGGCAAGTCTGAATAATTGCTTTTTTCCTTTTCACCCGTGGCTTTATCTACTCTTAGTACCAGCTGTGGCAATGCGGCTTTGGGCAGAGGAGAATAGAACTGGTACTATAGAACTTCTCTTTACAATGCCCCTGCGTCCATCAGAGGCGGTGATTGCGAAATTCGCAGCAGCCTGGCTTATCCTTCTTATTTCATTAGTTTTAACTTTTCCTTTACCTCTTACTGTATTTTATCTTGGTTCTCCAGACTCCGGACAAATCTTTTCCGGATATCTTGCGAGCTTCTTATTATCCGGCGCATTTCTCTCTGTAGGCTCTTTTACTTCAGCCTCGAGTAGAAGTCAGGTAGTCAGCTTTATTTTTTCACTTGTTGTTTGCTTGCTTTTAATAATTATTGGGCATACTGCAGTAACTGATTATTTTAGAAATTGGGCGCCGGAGTGGGTTATATCTATGTTATCAAAACTCAGTGTAATGCCACATTATGAAACATTGAGGAGAGGGGTCCTTGATTTAAGGGATATAATCTATTTTCTATCTGTTATAATATTTTTCCTCTTTTCTACAACTGTTATTTTAAATACAAAGAAAAATTGAGGAGTAAAAAATATGTCATCAAAAAAGAAATTTCAGAAATATAGTTCCTCTATTATTGGAATAATACTTTTTCTTTGCGTGGTTATCGCTTTCAATGCACTTATTTCAAAAATTCAATTTCGAGTTGATTTAACTGAAGAAAAACTATTTACGTTATCCGATGGAACAAAAAAAATAATATCTAAACTCGAAAATCCAGTTAATTTCAGATTTTATAGAAGTAGGTCTGATAACAGAATGCCAGTACAACTTGCAGGATTCGCGGAAAGAATAAGGGACCTGCTTGATGAATACGTAAAAAACTCAAATGGCAAAATTACTATTGAAGAATTTGATCCTACTCCCGATTCTGATGCAGAAGATGCAGCTGCTCTTGATGGAATTAGTGGTCAGGCAATGCCCGATGGTGAAAAATTATATCTTGGTCTTGCTGTAACATGTCTTGACAAAACAGTAACAATACCATTCTTTTTCCCTCACGAAGAGGCAATCACTGAGTACAAAATTACCAGTGCCATTGATGAAGCAGTATCTGCGGACAAAAAAAAGAAAATAGGCATTATAACGGAATTACCAATCCTCGGCGGTCCTATGGCAATGTTCATGCGCAGGAACCCTCGAGATGATACATGGTTGATAGCTAGTGAACTTAAACGGCGTTTTGAAATAATTCAAATTAAATCTGATGAAGAGGAAATCCCCAAAGACCTTAGTGCTCTACTCATAATACATCCTAAAAATATCTCAGAAAAAACACTATTTGCAATAGACCAATATCTTATGGCAGGAGGAAAGTTATTAATTGCACTCGATAGTTATTGCATTACAGAATCCAGAAATAATCCTCAGGCTATGATGGGCCAACCAGTTCCCCCAGGTTCATCAAATATTCCTAAATTTCTTGAAAAATGGAAAATTGAATTTTCCGATACAAAAGTTGTTGCAGACCTCAACAACTCAATGAGAAATATAAATTCACCAAACGCAGAAGTATATCCAACTGTCCTCGATTTCAGAAATTTCGCAGAAAAAAATTCAGATCCAGCAATTTCAAATATTAATCACGTCAATATGGTTTATGCTGGCTGCTTTACAGGTTCACCAGCCGAGGGACTTAAATTGGAAAAAATCATAAAAGCTTCAGATAATTCTGCCCTGGTAGATTCTTTCCTTGCTGAAGTCGGAAATGATCAAGTAATGAAAGGTTTTAAGAAAGATATGACCGAAAAAATATTAGTGGCAAAATTGTCTGGCAAATTCAAAACAGCTTTCCCGGATGGAAAACCTCAAAGTAATAACGATAAACCAGCTGAATCAGAGAATGCGCAGGGAAAAGATGATAAAAAAGTAGAAAACACAGAAAAACCCAAATTATTAACAGAATCTCCAGAAACGGTTGTAATTTTAATCTCCGATGTGGATATGTTTGCAGATGACTTTTGTGTGCAGAAACAAAATTTTCTAGGGACAACAATTATACAACCTTTTAATGATAATCTGGTTTTATTACAGAATATTATCGAACAACTCTCTGGCTCTCCTGAACTTTTGACTATAAGGAGTAAGAATGTAATAGAAAGGCCTTTTACAAGAATTGTTAGTATGTTAAACCAGGCACAAGAAAAATATCAACAGGAAATACAAAACCTTGAAAAAACACGAGAAGAAGTGGAAAGTAAAATAAATGAACTTCAGAGAGGAAAAAGCGGCTCTCAGCAATTTATACTTACAAAAGAACAAAAAGAACAGATCGAAAAATATCGCAAAGAAGCTGCTATGACAGCTAAAAAACTCAAAGAAACAAGAAAGGAACTCAGAAAAGATATTGATGAACTTCAAATAAAGTTACAAATAATAAACGCCGCTGCTGTTCCTATCGCATTAGTAGCAATCGGTATTGCGGTGTGGTTAAATAGCATAAGAAGGAGATCAAAATGAAACCCAAAAATCTATTTTTACTCATTGTAATTGCTGCTGTGCTCATAACAAGTTTTTTCTTACTCAGGCAAAAAGAACTCAAAAAACTTGCTTATGATCAGGAAAAAATTGGTATGCCTGTATTGAAGGGAATCGAATTGGATAACCTCAATAATTTAAAGATATTTTCGGGCAAAGATTTAAAAGTTGAACTGAAGAAAAATCAAGATTCGTGGAATGTCGTCAATCTCTACGATTATCCTGCAAGCCCATCTAAATTGCGTTCTCTCACAGTTGATCTGCTTGAAATGAAAGTTCTAAGAAATATTAGTGCACAAGAATCTCAATTTGCAAAATTTGGCCTTGATATAGAAAATCCCTCTTTTTCCCCTGTTAGGGTTGAACTCAATTCTGAAAATGCGAAAATCGCAGAATTCATAGCTGGTAAAAAATATGAGAGAGAAATATCACAGAACTTCAACGCTCCATTTTCTGAAGGAAGATATCTGCTGGTTGGGAAGAGCAAGAATATAATTCTATGTGATAAAACCCTTTATTACCTTGAAAATGAAGCATCTGATTGGATTGATAAGGAGTTTTTCTCTGCTGGGAAAGTAAAAAAAGCTGAATTGTTAGAAAATGAAAAAATTCTCTGGAAACTTATCAGAAATGAAGAAAATGAAGATATGAAACTTGAAAATCTTCCTGAAGGTAGGGAAGCCGATTCATCTAAAATTTCAGAAGTATCATCGGCTCTCTCATATCTTAACTTTACGAAAATCGCAGATCCAAAAACTCCTGATGAAAAATCAGGACTCAATAATCCGAAAATATTCAACGCAGAAGATTTCGACGGAATTAAGTATATTTTTAAAATTGGGAATAAAGAAGGGTCTGACTATTATACAAAAGTGTCAGCAGAATTCATTGGGATAGAAAAAAAACAGCTTCCTGAAAATGAAAAAACAGAAGAAAAAGAAAAAAAAGAAAAGGAATTTGCCGAAAAAGAAAAGAAGTCAAAAGAAAAAGTTGAGCAGATAAATAAAAAATATTCATCCTGGCTCTATCTTTTCCCTGAATACAAAATAAAGACATTAACAATGCCTCTTGATGAATTATTAAAGAAAGTTGAAGAAAAAACAGAAGAAAAAGCAGCAGATAAGAAAGAAGAGACTGAAGAGCAAAAATAAAAACATAAATCATTTTATTTGCAAATCACTGAAAGAAAAGGACTCTGCCTCATCTTTATAAATAAGTAAACCACAGCATTAACCGCTTATTTCAGAAAATAAGTAAGCCTTAATAGCTCTGTATATCGAGGCCATATAGTACTGCAAATTGAAAGATGACGAAGTTATGGCACGATGTCTTCGACCTCCTGGAAAATGCGAAAAAATAAAATCTACACAATCGTAATTTCTGTAAAAAATCATAATACCTTTATAAAAGATATCTGTGCTCTTCGCATTTTTCTTATGAAATGGCAGATAAAATTGTAGTAAATTCTATCATACTAAAAAAAGCAGTTGAAAATTGTTTTTATTTTTATGTATATGAAAATAAGGTTGTTATAGATTATACTTCGTCAAGCTTTTAGGTTGACGATTTTTTTTGATTTTCAAGCCGCGAGGTTTTGTCCGTATTTATCGTATCTACTCAAGCTGCAGTAGTTGTTAAAACTTTGTCTTGCTGCCTGGTATCTACCGCAAGTGCAGCCAATTGCTTGTTTAGGTTAATTGAAAAAAAACTTACGAGGGGGCTAATTCAATTTGGTGGAGCATAAGGGACTTGAACCCTTGACCCCCACGCTGCCAGCGTGGTGCTCTAATCCAACTGAGCTAATGCCCCACAAGAAGAAGTTATTTTACCATTAATCCTCAAAATTTCAACTGTGAAATTATTTTTTTTGACTTTATTTATTGGAGTTTATTCTGGAAAAATTTAAAAGCACAAAAAGCTAATATTTCAATCCAAATTGGTTCAAATAGTCCTTGACTTTCTCTATAACCTTTTCTCCTGAAGAAAGCCTCTGAGAGTCTTCAAATAATTGTCTACAATCTTCTATTGATACAGTTCTTATTATTCCTTTTACATTTGCTATATTTTTTGCATTTACACTCATTTCTTTTACATCTGAACCGAGCAAGAGAGGTATTGAAAGTGGATTAGCAGCTGCCTCCCCACAAATACAAAGACTTTTATCCTGCTTTTTGAATAATTTTCCAATCATATCTAAGAGTTTTAAAAATGAAGGTTCATAGAAAGAATCCTTTAAATTTAATTTTTCATTGGTCCTATCACTCGCATAAAAGAATTGAAGAAGGTCATTTGTACCTATACTTGCAAAATCTATTTCAGAAAGGATATCTTCAAGCGAAAATATGACAGAAGGAACTTCAATCATTATTCCAAGTTCAGGTTTTACATTATATCCTATCCCTCTCTTTGAGAAATCAGAAGAAAGTTCAGCTATTATTTCCTTAATTGATAAAATTTGCTTGATTGTTGATGCCATAGGAATAAGAATTCTGATTTCAGAATTCTCACCAGCTCTCATAATTGCTGCAATTTGAGTTCTGAACAGAGAGCGATTTTCTTCAAAGAGTCTTATTCCGCGGATACCCATTGAAGGATTCTCTTCTTTGGAGAACTTTAAATAAGATAATGGTTTATCTGAGCCAGCGTCGAGAAGCCTGAACGTTACTTTTTGGTTCTCAAAAGATTTACAAATTCGGCTGTATATTTTATACTGATTTTCTTCTGAAGGGGGATAATCTCTTATCATGTAGAGGAATTCTGTTCGATATAAGCCTATACCGTCTGCACCTGCGTTCTTAATTATTGGAATCTCACTCAATAATGAGAGGTTTGCATTAACATATATGCGAACACCATCTTTTGTAATAGCTTCAAATGGGTCAGACTTGATTCTTGCTTCAGATTTACTTTTTATTATCTCAATAAATTTTTCTTCAGTTTCTTTATCTGGATTTATGTAAATATTGCCAGCATAGCAGTCAAGGATAACATTTTCCCCTTCTTTGATTTTATACAAATCAGAAACTCCCATCATTGCAGGAATATTTAAAGCTCTTGCAAGAATTGCAAAATGAGCTGTAACTCCGCCTCTTTCACTAATATAACCAGCAATGTTTGCAATTGGAATTCTCAATATATCTGATGGCATAAGTTCCCTTGCGGCTATGATACACTTATCTCCATCTGGCAATTTTTTTTCTTCTAATAGATTATAGCCTTTTATCTTTTGTATCTGTTTTATAAGGTGCATCATAACATCTTTTAGATCTGCAGCTTTTTCTCTGAAAACTTCTGAATTCATCTTTTCAAAACGCAGAATATATTCATCACAAACTTTTTTAACAGAGTATTCTGCAGAAAATCCATCTCGTATATACTGGTGTATTTTATCAAATATGCATTTATCCTCCAAAAACAAAAGATGCACGCTGAATATTGATGCGTCAGCCTCTGATATCATTTCAAGCGCCCTCTCTGCCATCTTTGCAGTTTCCTTTTTAGCCTGATAAACAGCCATGCTAAGGATTTTCATTTCTTCAGCATGGGAATTGTGTTTTTTTTCCAAATATTCCATTTTTTCATAATCTCTATCTAAAAAGACCAGCTTGCCTACTGCGAGTCCTTCGTTAGCAGGGATTCCCTTGATTACTCCCTTGAAAAATTCCCTTTCTTCTTCCTGATGTCTTAACTTGATTGGTTCAAAGACCTTAGAACTTTCAATGATATTTGCAATTTGAATTGAGAGAGCGCGAATTAAGTCAATTAGATCTTCATCAAAAGGTTTTAATTCAGAAGATTGCAAATTTATCACGCCGTATTTACGCCCACCAATTACCAGTGGACACGATAACATACTTTTAAATTTTTCTTCCCCTGATCCAAATGCAGGAGCAAAACAGGGGTGCATTTCAGGATTTACAATATTTAAAATCTCATTCTTCTCAAATGCAGTGCCGGTGATGCCTTGTCCAGGTTTTAACTTAAATTTTCCTACAATTTCTTGATTTAAACCATAAGACGCTGCAAGAATAAGTTCGTCTGATTCTGGATCATAGGCATAAATGGAGCATACTTCGCAATTCAGACGTTTTGAGAGAATCGCAGTGACTTTTGACAATATCTTTTTATTGTCCTGACTGTATGCGAAAATACTTGTAATTTCTTTTAAAATTTGTAGAATTTTTGAACTCATGGGTTATAAATATTGTTGAGAAAAATAAATCTTCAAACAAAAATTATTGGAAAAAAATAAATATATGATATTTGACTTTGATTATAAGCTTTTAGATTTCCTTAGTCACGGGGAAGTGGAAATAGATTTAGGATGTGGAGACGGTTCTTTTTCTGTTGCTCTAGCTAAAAAAAATCCACAAAAAACAATAATTGCTGTTGATATACTTGGAGGACGATTAAAAAAGCTTGAAAAAAAGGCAATAACCTTACCTAATATTTTAGTTTTTAAATCAGAATCTCTTTTTTTTCTACAAATAATGCTTCCTGATTATTCTGCTGATATTATACATCTGCTTTGCCCGGATCCATGGCCTAAGGAAAAACATCGTTATCATCGGATATTGAGCTCGGAGTTTTCAGGAATTCTTTCAAGAAAATTAAAAAAAAATGGGATTTTTCACTTTTCCTCGGATTACGAACCATATATAGAAATTGCAGAAAGAATTTTTTCCCTGAATACAAACTTTGAAAAAATAGGAATCCCAGAAACAATATCAGGGCTAAAAACGGATTTTGAAATTCAATGGCTATCTCAGGGAAAAAATGTAAAGCATTTATGCTGGAAAACAAAATAAAAAAACCCTGTAAAAACAGGGTTTAAAAAAGGCTATTTTGTATTAGTTTATTCTCAGTTTACTGCGTTACCAGAAACTTCTACAAATTTCACACTTACTATTGGAATAATAAACCAGAAAACAGGAATACTGGATCTCGAAGAAACTAAGTCTAGAACTTTAGTTGCTCCCTGTTCTTTTCCCTTTTTCGTAACCATATCAACTACAGATGGAACATTTACAGTATCTTTCATAACAGCAATTGAACCCGGTTTTGCAGTATCACCTGTTAGTATAGGAAGCCACAAGAGGTAAACCCCCCAGTTGTCTCCATTTATATGAGATACATTATTTTCTGTAGAGGCAATCTTTTGGTCATTAAGCGTTGTTGCAACCTGCATACTTGCGCAACCAGTAATTGCAAGTACTGCAGCGACACAAGCAGCTACAAACATCATTTTTTTCATTTTTTTCTCCTTTTTTTTGCCTTTTTTTATATATCTAACTTACAAAAACATATAATGTTAACTAGAAATATCAAGAATAGAAGAAATTTATTTTTATTCTCACTTTATATCAAAAACGATATAACTATATGCTATATGATTAGTTGCCTCATTTTTCCTTAACCATGCATACTTTTCCGGAGGGGCAGTAACTCCAGCCAGTTGATTTGCTTCAACTACAATATGCCCCTTTGTAACCTGTAACGGATTATATATAGTATCCGGGTGCTTCTTCAAATATTCTGCCAGATATTTAATATTCTGTCCCCAGTCAAGATTTGAATCAGCAAGAATTTTCCAATTATTTTTTCTATCAAGCGAAAATTCATTGAAATATGCAATATAGTGAGGATAATATGTTAGCCCAGAACAAAATACGTATATTGGACAAAGTATCGTAAAAATTTTCACTAATTTATTTTTTTTTGCAATATTTCCGCATACAACACTCGAAAAAACAATTATAAATGGCATGCAAATAAGGAAATATCTAACTCCAAGTTGTGCCTTTAAAATAAAACTTAATAAACAGAAAAAATATAACGACGGTAAAAGTAAAAATAGAAATAAAGGATCATATAATATTGATATCACAGATCTTCTATGATTAAATAAAAATACAATAATTGATAGATAAAAAAGCATTTGAGTTCCTATTGGAATTTTAAACAACCATACGACAAAATAATAAGTCTTAAAACCTTCACCCCTCCTGGCATGTTTTCCTAACATGTATATGTTTCCAAAGGATTTCCCTATTTTTTGGTTATAAGATATCCAATCGAGTCCTTCAATCATAGGTGAAGGCAGAGGCAATGGAATTTTTCTTATAATTGGTATTCTCATCAGAGATTTAAATTCGTTGCTTTTAGGATTAAATGACTCTAGCGTCCTAAATGTTCCATTAAAAAAATATGCGGCATTAATTAAGAAAAAATTTATGACTATGAAAAAAATTAGATGCAATGCAAAGAATCTGCAAAATTTGCTTAATTGCAGAATGGACTTCTTCTTAAGAATAAAAAAAACCGTTTTCCAATATTTTAAAATTATAATTAAGAATAATAGCGGATACAAAAATAAAGATGTAAATTTTGATATAATAGCAAATGATACCGAAATGGAAAGAAAAAAAAGAGCAAACAAGGATCTTCTCTTAAAATATAAATATAAAGTATAAATACTTATAAATATTCCCCCCATTGCATAGATATCATTAGTAATTAATCTGGAATGAGCAATTATGTTAGGACTTACAGAAAATAAAAATGCCGCAAGAGTAGCTGCGTAGGTATTTAGTAAATTTTTCGTCCAGAAAAAAATAATTAATAAAACTAATAAAGAAAATAACATAGTCGGAATACGGGCAAAACCGTAGTAATAAATATAGGGAGGAATATGGACAGAAGGAAATTTTTTTTTGACAGCATCAGAAATGCTCATAGGAAGTGCATTTAATGCTGTCACCGGCATCTTACTGTCATCAAACCTTGAGGAATCCCCTTTTAAAATCTGTAAACCGTAATGCATGTGAGCGCCTTCATCAACAGTAAGCCCCATATTCCATGAACTCGTAAGTTGAATGAAGAACATTAGAGAACAGAACAATAATAATAATAATTTCTCTTTTTTCTGCATTAGAGTTTAAAAATATCCAGAAAGGCCTTTGCTATTAGCAAGTGACCGTTTAATCCAGGGTGAACTCTATCCCAGGCTAATACCATTGGGTGCAAATCCTTCAGAACGTTATCAAATACAGCCTGCGTATTAACAAATAGCGTTTTTCTGCGTTTTGCGATTTTCGCAACTGCTATGCCATATTCATCCATCATTTTTCTCATAGGTTCAGCCTTATTTGGTTCAATAAAATAAGGGGTCATCAGGATAATCCTTATTCCTTCGCTTTGCGATTTAAAAACAAGTTCATCGAGCGTTTCAGAGTACTCTTTTAATGATACATGTAAATCTTTTCTAGCTGGATTATCAAATTGCCTCCAGACATCATTTATTCCAATCATAATTGAAGCCCAATTCGGAGAAATTGACATTAAATCAGAGTCCCAACGCATTTTTAGATCCCTGACAGTATTACCGCTTATGCCAGCATTGAAAATACGAACTTTTAATGATGGATGAAACGCTTCAAGATGTGCATTAATAAGTGACACATAGCCATTGCCAAGGCAATTTCTTCTTTCTGCAATTGGACGACTCCTGCCGCAATCAGTAATCGAATCGCCTATAAAGACTATTTTTTCTCCTTTTTTTAGCATAAGATCTCCTTGTTATTTTAGTTTTTGAAATTATAATTATACTTCATTTTATTAAAATTGCACAGAAAATCTAAATCTTTATGTCTGGATATAGAAAAATTATTATCGTAGTTGTTTTCACCTTTTTATTCCTTCTTTCTACTCTTGTTGCAGCTGCACTGTTTATAACATGGGCTATTTTTGATAAAAATCCAACCGTATTATACACCCCTCATATTCCTGATATTGTCGTCTTAAATAATATAATACAAAAAATATCCAGTAATCTCTTAAATGAAGAGACAAGCCAACAGCTTATAGATCCAAATATTTTGCTTGTATTAGAATTAAACGAAAAAGAAGTTAATGAAATCATTCTTAGTGGCATACAGACGTATATAAATTCAGGGGAAAATCCCCAGGCATGTGAGCAACTTAAAAATTTCAGAATTAAATTCAAGGATGGTTTTTTCTATGCTGATTACAGTTTTCTAACTAATATCACTTCTCCATTCGGTTCATATATAAATATTCATTGTGTTTTTGTCCCAGAACTTTCCAATGATAATATTAACGTAAATGTTAGCTCTCTAAAAATTGGTGCGCTTTCTATGCCCTCTTCAAAGATTGATAAATTTATTCGTGATGCGATTAAAAAAGAAAAGAATAACAAGAATGTACAACTTTTCCTAAATTCAGTAAAGGAAATAAAGGTAAAAGATTCTAAATTGCTGATAAAGTATAGCCCTTCAGCTGCACTAAATCTTATTTTAAATCAGTCTAATTCAGCCCTCTAATTAGTAGGAAAATGTATAGAAATTTCTTAAAAAGAATTTTTGATATAATAATATCTATTGCATTTTTACCAATATTTATTCTACTTGCAATACCAATTGCAATATTTATTAAACTCGAATCAAAAGGACCAGTATTTTTTAAACAAAAACGTGCTGGTAAAAATGGAACCTATTTTGAAATTTTAAAATTTCGATCAATGTCCTCGTCTCCAGATGATGAAAAAAAAGAATTTGAACCAGGAGAAAAAAAGAGAATAACAAAAGTAGGCGCAATACTTAGAAAAACAAAATTAGATGAAATTCCCCAAATTATAAATGTAATAAAAGGAGAAATGTCGATTGTAGGTCCTCGTCCTGAAGTAAAAAAATACGTAGATGTTTATCCTGAAGAGTGGGAAAAAATATTGTCAATAAAACCTGGCATCACTGACCCTGCGTCGGTAAAATTTAGAAATGAAGAGGAATTACTCTCTAAAAGTTCTGATCCAGAACGTGAATATAAAGAAAATATTCTTCCCAAAAAACTCAAGCTTTACGAAGAATATATCTCAAATATTACGTTTATTAATGATTTAAAAATAATATTTTAAACAATTTTTACTGTGTTCTTTAAGTAATCTCATTATTTAAGATAAGGTTTTAACCTCATACAGGAAAGAAAAAAATAATA